>TARA_B100001093_G_scaffold50215_1_pt1 | contig 13942 bp, 14 predicted proteins | sample TARA_B100001093 | Tara Oceans TARA_B100001093 (sample SAMEA2623116) | marine metagenome | biome: marine biome (ENVO:00000447); feature: surface water layer (ENVO:00002042); material: "saline water (ENVO:00002010), including plankton (ENVO:xxxxxxxx)" | depth 5 m
ACTACTCAATCAAAGATCAAAAAAATTTACATCGATGGGGGTTTACAGCTCTTAATTTTATTGATATTAACATTTTTTTGATTTTGTTAACAAAAAAATGTTCGCTTTAATATCAAATTATTTTTAAACTTAGTTCTTACTTTTGTTAAGTTAGCTTTATGGATAACACAAAGCCTCTTTTTGAAAATACACAAAAAAACACACCAATTGTTTCATTCGAAAGAGGTAAAATTCCTCCACAGGCTATCGATTTGGAGGAGGTTGTTATTGGTGCAATGATGATAGACAAAAAAGGGGTTGATTCAGTAATAGATATTTTACATCCTGAAGTTTTTTACAAAGAGTCTCACCAACTTATTTTCGAAAGTATTGTAAAGTTGTTTGAGAATACGGAGCCAATTGATATTTTGACTGTCTCTGCTAAATTAAAATCTTTGGGTAATCTTGATAAAGTCGGAGGTGATTACTTTCTAGTTCAACTTTCTCAGAAAGTATCATCATCTGCTCACATTGAATACCATGCACGCATAATTTTACAAAAGTATATTCAAAGAAGTTTAATTAGAATTTCATCTGAAATTATTGAAGATTCATATGACGAAACAAAAGATGTTTTTAATCTTTTAGATACAGCTGAGTCTAAGCTATATGATGTTACACAAGGAAATATTAAAAAGTCTACAGAAACTGCACAAAGCCTCGTAATTCAAGCAAAAAAAAAGATTGAAGAAATATCAAATAAGGATGGATTGAGTGGAGTGCCGTCCGGATTTCCCGAACTTGATAAACTCACGTCTGGTTGGCAACCCAGTGATTTAATAATAGTGGCAGCTCGACCGGGAATGGGTAAAACTGCGTTAACACTCTCAATGGCAAGAAATATGTCAGTGGCGAAAAAAATTCCTGTTGCCTTTTTTTCCTTAGAAATGTCATCAATACAACTTATAACTAGACTTATTTCGTCTGAAACAGGATTAACTTCGGAAAAATTAAGAACTGGAAATTTAGAGAAATTTGAATGGGAACAACTTAATGTAAAGGTCTCAGCATTAGAAAATGCTCCCCTTTATATTGATGATACACCTTCACTTTCAATTTTTGATTTGAGAGCAAAGGCGAGAAGACTATCTTCTCAATATGGAATTAAATTAATTGTTATCGATTATTTACAGCTCATGACAGCAAGCATCAGTAATAAAAATGGAAACAGAGAACAAGAGATCTCAACAATTTCAAGAAATTTAAAAGCTTTAGCCAAGGAGTTAAACGTTCCAATTATTGCCCTATCTCAATTATCAAGAGCTGTTGAAACAAGAGGAGGTAGTAAAAGACCAATACTTTCAGATTTAAGAGAGTCTGGTGCCATTGAACAAGATGCGGATATAGTTTCTTTTATATATCGCCCAGAATATTATAAAATCGAGGAGTGGGATGATGAAGAAAGAACTCCATCCACTGGTCAAGCAGAATTTATCGTTGCAAAACATAGAAATGGTGGACTAGATAACATTAGATTAAAATTTGTATCAACACTAGGAAGATTTGAAAATATTGAAGAGTTTGACTCACCTTTTGAATTTCAATCAAAGATAAATAAGGATGGTCCAAAGATAAATCCTGATCAGGCTTTTGAGAGTGGAAATTACAGAGAAGATCAAGACGACTCTCCTTTCTAAACTATCTAATCGACTTTATTATTTCAGCAAAAGCCATTGGATTATTCATTGCTAAGTCAGCCAAAACCTTTCTGTTGATTTCAATTTTATTTTCTTTCAATTTGGAGATTAATTCCGAATAAGTTAAACCATGTAATCTTGCAGCAGCATTGATTCTTGTTATCCAAAGCGATCTAAAGTTTCTTTTTTTGTTTCTTCTGTCTCTGTAGGCGTACGTCAAGCCCTTTTCAACCGCATTTTTAGCAATTGTCCAGACATTTTTTCTTCTTCCAAAGTAACCCTTCGCCTGTTTAAGAATTTTTTTTCTTTTTTTTCTTGAAGCAACTGAGTTAACGGATCTAGGCATAATTTATTTTTTTGGTTAAGGTGTTGATTCCACAAACTTTATACCTTTTACCTGGTTAAATTTAAAATATTTATTTTAATCGTAATTGTTTTTTGATGCTATCAGTATCACTTTCATGAACTAAAGTTGAATGTGTCAGAGCTAACTTTCTTTTTTTAGATTTTTTAGTCAAGATGTGGTTCTTAAAAGCATGCTTTCTTTTAATTTTACCGGTTCCAGTGATTTTAAACCTTTTTTTAGCACTAGATTTTGTTTTCATTTTAGGCATATACTGAAATATTTATTTTTTTGGAGCAACAAACATAATCATTTTTTTTCCTTCCATTGTAGGTAATGACTCTACTTTTCCATAGTCCTCTAGTTCTTGAGCTAATCTCAAAAGAAGAATCTGACCTTTTTCCTTAAAAATTATAGATCTTCCCTTAAAAAAAACAAAAGCTTTCAGTTTTGCTCCTTCTTTTAAAAACTTGATTCCATGTTTCTTTTTGAATTCATAATCATGTTCGTCTGTATTTGGTCCAAATCTTAGTTCTTTGACAATTACTTTCGTAGATTTTGATTTAATTAATTTATCTCGTTTTTTTTGTTCATACAAAAACTTTTTATACTCCATAGCTTTGCAAACAGGAGGAAGAGCTTTTGGGGATATTTCTACCAAATCTAATTCAAGATTTTTTGCTATCTCTAAAGCTTTTGAAATTGGATAAATTCCCACATCTACGTTATCACCAACCAATCTTACTTCGTTAGACCTTATATCTTCATTAATTTTATGAGGATTTTTTTTTATAATTCTAGCAGGTTGTCTGCTTCTTTTTCTTCTTATTGCTATGACTTGTATATTTAATTAACTAAAATTTTCTACTGAACTTTCAATTTTATTTTTCAAAAATTCTAAAAGTTCATTCATTCTTTTTTTCCCTAAATCTTTCCCCCCATGACCTCTCAAGGGGTAATTTTCGCTTTCGATTTCCTTATCACCAATAATTACAATGTAAGGAATTTTATTAATCTCACCTGTCCTGATTTTCTTACTGACTGTTTCACTTCTATCATCAATTAGTGCGCGAATTTCGTTATTTTCTAGTAAATTAAAAACTTTTTCACAGTGTTTTTTGTGATTCTCACCAACTGGAACAATCAGAATTTGATTAATTGTTAGCCATAACGGAAAATTTCCAGCTGTGTGTTCAATTAAAATTGCAATAAATCGTTCCAAGCTTCCAAACGGTGCTCTATGTATCATCACAGGTCTTACAGTTTTGTTATTTTCATCAATATAATTTAAATCAAATCGTTCAGGCAGACTGTAATCAACCTGAATTGTACCTAATTGCCATTCCCTTCCTAAGGCATCTCTTACCATAAAATCAAGTTTAGGACCATAAAACGCAGCTTCTCCGTGAACAATTGAATATTTAAGGTTTTTTTCTTTGGCGGCATTTATTATTGCTTTTTCAGCAATATCCCATACTTCGTCATTCCCAATATATTTTTGTTTATCATTGATATCTCTTAATGAGACTTGAGTTGAGAAGTTTTCAAATCCAAGAGATTGAAACACATATAAAACCAAGTCAATAACTCTTTTGAATTCACTATTGAGCTGTTTTTGTGAACAAAAAATATGTGCATCGTCTTGAGTAAAACCTCTTACTCTAGTTAAACCATGTAATTCTCCACTTTGTTCATATCTGTATACTGTACCAAATTCAGCATATCTAACAGGAAGTTCTTTATAACTACGCTTTTTAGATTTATAAATTTCGCAGTGGTGGGGACAATTCATAGGTTTAAGTAAAAACTCTTCTCCGCTGTTGGGTGTAGTTATTGGTTTAAAACTGCTTTCACCATATTTTTGGTAATGTCCTGATATCTCAAATAACTCTTTATTTCCAATATGTGGAGATATTACTTGTTGGTAACCAGCAGTTTTTTGAGCTTTTTTAAGAAAGTTTTCTAACCTTTCTTTAAGCTCTGCCCCTTTTGGTAACCATAAGGGAAGGCCAAGACCTACTTTATTTGAAAATGTGAAAAGTTCAAGTTGTTTTCCAATTTTACGATGATCTCTTTTTTTTGCTTCTTCTATTAAATTTAAATAATTAATTAATTCTTTTTGTTTGGGAAATGAAATACCGTAAACTCTCGTAAGTTGTTTGTTATCTTGGTTCCCTTTCCAATAAGCTCCTGCGACACTGAGTAATTTAATAGCTTTTATTAATCCTGTGTTTGGAATATGACCACCTTTACAAAGATCTGTAAAAGAATCGTGATAACAGAATGTTATATCCCCATCTTCAAGTTTTTCAATAAGTTCAATCTTGTATTCATTACTCTGTGTTTTATAATGATTTAAGGCATCTGTTTTTGAAATAGGCTTTAAATTGAATAAATGTTTCCCTTTGCAAATTTCCATCATTCTTTTTTCAAGCTTGGGGAAGTCTTTTTCTGAAAATGTGTGTTCCCCAAAATCTACATCATAATAAAAACCATTACTTAAAGCTGGTCCAATTGTCAGTTTTATATTACTGTAAAGATCCTCTAGAGCCTGAGCTAAGACGTGTGCTGTTGAATGCCAAAATGCTTTTTTACCCTCATTGTCATTCCAGGTATGAAATTTAATTTTGCCACTATCACTAATTTGGGTGGTGTTCTCAATAGTTGTTCCATTAAAATCGACTGAGATTACATTTCTGGCTAATCCTTCACTAATTGTTTTTGCAATATCAATTGGAGTTGTTCCCTTTTTATAGGATTTTTTTGTACCATCTGGAAATGTAACTTCAATCATAAGATTAATAAATAAAACAAATATAGGATCATTAACTTACTAATCAATTAAACTTTATTGTTTTTTGAAAATGGAATCGACAATTTTTTTTAAACCTCTAACTCCGTAAATTATAGCGATCAAACAAATTATTAAACTTATAGATAGCACAATTTCGAACCACGGGTGATCTTCATTTTTGAAGGATTGGAATAGCATTGTTGGGCCTAAAAACATAAAAAAAAAGGCCAATAAAATATTTTTTAAACCTTTTTGAAAACTATTATGATTCATTTTTTATATTGGTTTATAGCTTCTCTCACGCTTTTGTATTTCTTGAGAAGTTTTAGAGCTCTTGCTTTGTCTAATCCGATTTGTTCGACAATCATATTTGTCCCCCTTTTTATTAATTTTTCATTACTAAGTTGCATGTCAATCATTTTGTTTCCCAAAATTTTTCCTAATCCAATCATAGTTGTTGTGGTAATCATGTTCAAAACCATTTTTTGAGCAGTTCCAGCTTTCATCCTTGAACTTCCTGTGACAAATTCTGGACCAACAATAACTTGAATAGGGAAATTGCAGTTTAGGGCTACTGGACTTCCAGGGTTACATGTTATGCAACCATTTGGAATCTTATTTAAATTGCAATTTATAAGAGCTCCTAAAACATAAGGAGTGGTACCTGATGCAGTTATTCCTACGACAAAATCATTGTCTGTTATGCCAAATCTTTTCAAATCAAGCCATCCTTGTTCCATTTTATCTTCAGCTTTTTCAACGCTTTTTCTTATTGCTTTGTCTCCTCCTGCTATTATACCAATAACAAGTTTATGACTTACACCAAAAGTTGGAGGACACTCTGATGCATCAACAATTCCAAGTCTCCCACTGGTACCTGATCCTATATAAAATAATCTTCCTCCATTTCTTAATTGGAATATGACTTTACTAATCAATTTATTAATATTTTTTAACTCTTTTTCAACAGCATGTGCCACTGACTTGTCCTCATCATTTATGTTTTTTGTCAGTTCATCAATTGTCATTTTTTCAAGATGATCATAATTCGAAACAGATTCAGTTATTTTTTCGATGCTCATAAAAATTAATTAAAAATACCGTCTGGCGCATTTTTCTTTGAAATACTAAAATAATCAAATTCAGAAACTCTGAAATATCCTAAAGGGAAGTTTTTTGGGTTAACATTATTATAAATATTTCCCTTCACAATCGCGTTGGCAGAGGAGAAAGGTCTTCCAGATTGGGCTCCAGCTTGCGAAGTCAAAATATTTAAATAATTGTAACAATCTTTTGTTATTCCAAATAATTCAGTGCTGACATAATCATCATTTTTAAAATATTCATATTTATCTATAAAAAACGAAAATGTAAATTTATTTCCATTAATATATGTGTCTCTTGCAGCAAGATAATCATACTTATTACCTTCTCCTTTAGGTCCAAACTTCCATAAATAGTAATCCCCATTTGTTGGAGGGTCAGTGAAAGTAATTAACATTTCAACCTCGTCTTTAATCAAAGATTTTCTTTTTCCAAATGTAACTGACTCTATTTTTGGTACTTTAAGAAGCTTTTGAATAGATAAATAAACTTCGCCGTTGTGTTCGATCTGTAGGATATAATCATTATCATAGTCAATTTCATTGATTTCAGCGAAAAAATAATTTTTCTCATTATTAAAATCTAATTTTGTTTTTATATTGTTAATGCTAATTTGAACTAAAGCATCATTAATGATGTTTATCTCTTCCTTGAAATATGGGGCAGTTTTTGATAAAATAACTTTTGCTTCGATAATATTTTCTTCAATGTTTTTTGTCAATTCAGCATCAATTACAAGTCTTTCATCAATAAAAGAAGTTTCTATGTCGATTACTTTCTCACAACTTTGCAGAATTAGAAAAATCAATAAAATTATTCTTTTCATTATCAAAATTTAAAATTATAAGTAATGCTCGGAACAATCCCAAAAATTGAGAGTTGAATGGCTTCATTTTTCAAAGTGTCAGGGTTTTCTCTAAAAAATAATGAGTTAGCATTATCTCTATTGTAAATATTGTAAATTCCAAATACCCATTCTCGTTTATATTTTTTTTCTTTTTTTGGGATTAGTTTAATTGAAAGATCTAATCGATGGTAATTGGGAAGTCTTTTAGAGTTCCTGTCACCATAATTAGGTACAATGAGATCCATGTATTGATATTGACCAACAGGATAATTTGTTGGTTGCCCAGTTTGAAAAATAAAATTTGTATTTAAAGAGAGTTTATTATTTATTTTGAATGAAGAAACAAAACTTAAGTCATGTGTTTTGTCATGTCCAGTATTATACCACTTACCTGAGTTAATCCCGGTTTCAGAATTATTTTTACCTGCCGTTTTTTGCTCAGATCTTGACCAAGTGTACGCAACCCAATAATTATGTTTTGAACTACTTTTTTTATATAATAACTCAAAACCATAAGCTCTTGCTATCCCAGGTAAAAGAATTCTTTCAACGGCCTTATTGGCAATTAAATCTGCACCATCAATGTAGTCAAGTCTATTTTTGATTTTCTTGTAATAAATTTCGGTTTCTAGGGTTTGTTTTTTTTTATATTTTTTTTGATATCCAATAGCCCATTGATCAAGCTTTTGAGGTTTTAAATAGGGGCCACTGGGAGTCCAAACGTCTAATGGAGAGGGAGCATTGGTATTTGAAATTAGATGTATATATTGATTCAATCTATTAAAACTAAATTTAATAGAGCTTCTTTCAAAAAGATATGAAACATTGATCCTAGGCTCTAAATTATAAAATGATTTTATTATTGACGAATCATTTATGTCTTCAAACTTACCCATTATTTCTGCTTCTCTGTAAATTCCCAATGAATTATCATACTCCACTGGCTTGTTATTTAAATAAGTATTCAAACCGTTTTGTTTAAATCTTAGAAATTGATTTATTCGAAATCCATATCTGAGTGATATTTTTTTTGAAACTTTACTTAAAACATCAAAATATAAAGCATTTTCAAGAGCATATTTTTTGTCAAAAATTTCAAAATTAATTCCTGAGTTATTTAGGGGGGTTATTTCACCTGGGTTAAATTCATAGTATATACTATTTAAGCCGTAATTAAACTGGGTCTTGTTCGAAAAATAGTTTTTCAAATCAAATTTAAAATTGAAATTTTTTATTCCAGAATTCCATTTAAATCCAATAAAATCAAGTGTAAGCCCATAGTAATAATCACTGAAGATTACTGAAGTATTTGAAAATGTTTTCTCATTTATTAAATGATTCCATCTTAAATTGAAACTAGAATTACCATATATGTTCGAAAAAGTATTACTCAATTTGAATTTATCTCTTCCAAAATAACCTGAGAAATAGACTGTATTTGAGTTGTTGATTTTATAATTCATCTTAGTATTTACATCAAAAAAGTATGCAGAATTTTCGATATCAGTAAATTTTAAAAATAAGTGAGCATAAGAACCCCTTGTAGCAATTAAATAAGAGCCCTTTTCTTTTTCAAGTGGCCCCTCAGCTAATAAACGACTTGAAATGATCCCAATTCCGCCATTTAATTCATGTTTTTTGTTGTTTCCGTCTTTTTGATAAACGTCAAGGACTGATGACAACCTCCCACCGTAATAGGAGGGTATTCCACCTTTATAAAGCTTTATTTCTTTTATAGCATCTGAGTTGAAAATTGAAAATAAACCAAATAAATGGGAGGAATTGTAAATTATCGCTTCATCAAACAAAATTAAATTTTGATCTCCAGCTCCTCCTCTAACATTAAATCCACCAGTACCTTCCCCTGCATTGGATATACCAGGAAGCAATGTAATTGTTTTCAAAAGATCAGATTCACCAAACAAAACAGGAGACTGTTTGATAGTCTCACTTGTCAAGATATTTAGACTCATAACAGGCTTGGATATATCTAACTCTTCAGCATTTTTAACAACTACAACTTCTTCAAGACTTTCAGTCTGTTGTTTTAGGTAAAAGTTTTTAGTAATATTCTTATTTACAACTATTTCAGTATTTTCAGTTTGGTAACCTAACGAACTTATTAAAATTAAGTACTCGTTTTTCTCCAAAGTAATCGAATAGAAACCATAGGAGTTTGTAGCAACTCCATATTCAATTTCAGGAATGATAATATTTGCCCCAATTATAAATTCATTATTTGTCTCATCCATAACATATCCACTTAGAGTAAAGGTGTTTTGTGATGAGGCTACAAAAGGAAGAAAAAAAAGAAAGATTATTTTTTTAAATCTCAAAGTAAAATGAAGTATTATTTTCAAAACCTTGATTATTTAATAGATTTAATTATTTTAATTAAAGCTAATTTTTTAACTCTGAATCTAGGTTGTCTTTTATTGTATCCAAAAACTCTTGAGTGTTCATATAATGAGATCTATTCATCTCGCTCCCATGGATCAGAAGAGCCAAATCTTTGGTCATTTTACCACTTTCAACTGTTTTAATACAAATTCTTTCCAGGTTTTGGCAAAATTTGATCAAATCTTTGTTTTTATCTAATTTTCCTCTGTGTGCTAGACCTCTGGTCCAAGCAAAAATTGATGCTATAGGATTTGTAGATGTTTCTTTTCCTTTTTTATGCTCTCTATAATGTCGCGTAACAGTACCATGAGCTGCCTCAGCTTCCATTGTCTTACCATCTGGTGTAACTAGTGTAGATGACATAAGCCCTAATGAACCAAATCCTTGAGCAACTGTATCAGATTGAACGTCACCATCATAGTTTTTACATGCCCAAACAAATCCACCTTTCCACTTCATAGCGGCAGCAACCATATCATCGATTAATCTGTGCTCATAAGTAATCCCAGCTTTTTGAAATCTATCTTGAAACTCTGTAATATACACTTCATGGAAAATATCTTTAAAACGTCCATCATAAGCTTTGAGAATTGTATTTTTTGTAGATAGATATAGTGGCCATTTTTTTGTCAGTGCCTGATTCATGCAAGATCTTGCAAATCCATAAATGGAAGAGTCAATGTTGTACATACTCATTGCAATTCCATCTTCCTCAAAATTGTAAACATCCCATGTCTTAGTTGAATCCCCATTGTGAGGTGTAAAAGTCATTGTTAATTTGCCTCTTCCGTGAGTAACAATGTCTGTTGCTTTGTATTGGTCTCCAAATGCATGCCTTCCAATACAAATTGGTTTTTCCCAACCCTGTACATATCTAGGTACATTTTTCATTATTATGGGTTCTCGGAACACAGTACCTCCAACAATATTTCTAATCGTTCCGTTGGGAGATTTCCACATTTTTTTTAGAGTAAACTCCTTAACACGATCTTCATCAGGTGTGATGGTTGCGCATTTGATTCCTACATTGTATTTTTTTATGGCTTCAGCGGACTCAACTGTTATCTTATCATCAGTAAAGTCTCTATTTTTTATGCTTAAATCAAAATATTTAATATCCAATTTAATGTATGGAAGAATTAATTTTTTTTTAATAAAATCCCAAATTATACGTGTCATCTCGTCACCATCAAGCTCAACAACAGGGTTTTTAACGTTAATTTTTTTCATTATTGACTTAAAATTAATCTTTGATTTCCTTTATCCTTGCTTTTTTACCTCTTAAATTTCTGAAATAAAATATTCTGGATCGTCTGACCTTACCTTTCTTATTTACTTCTATTTTTTGAATAGTAGGTAAGTTTATTGGAAATATTCTCTCGATTCCAATTGTACCTGACATCTTTCTTATTGTGAAGGTTTTTGTTAATCCTGAACCCTTAATTTGGACGACAACACCCTTAAAAAACTGAGTTCTTACTTTATCTCCCTCTCTAATTTCATAATAAACTGTGATGGTATCACCAGTGTTGAATTTGGGGAGATCTTTTTTTGTTACAAATTCATCTTGAACGAATTTTAATAAAGATTCCATTATTGAAAAGATTTAAATTTAATTTAGAGTAACATTCACGGTTTTCGTCAGCGGTTACATAAATTGGATGACGAAAATACCATTTTTTTTTAAACCTTAAAAATAAAGTTATTTAATTAGATTAGGTCTTATCTTTTTAGTTCTTTCAAGAGATTTTTTTTCTCTCCAATTTTCAATTTCTTTTTGGTTACCTGAAAGTAAAACAGTTGGTACTTTAATATTTTCAAAATTTGCTGGCCTTGTATAAACTGGAGGTGCTAAAAGATTATCTTGAAATGAATCAGACAATGCCGATGTGCCATCTCCAATTACTCCAGGAATCAATCTTACTATCGAATCACAAAGAACAATTGCAGGTATTTCACCACCTGAAAGTACAAAATCTCCGATTGAGATTTCTAGCGTAATGAATTTATCTCTAATTCTTTGATCGACTCCTTTATAATGCCCACACAAAATAATTATGTTTTTGAGTGTAGAAAGGCGATTTGACATCTTTTGATTGAGTATTTCTGCATCTGGAGTCATGTAAATGATTTCATCATAATCTCTATCTTTTGTAAGAGATTTAATGCAGTTTTTTATGGGTTCAATCATTAAAACCATTCCGGATCCTCCTCCGTACTGATAATCATCAACTTGTTTTCTTTTCAAGTTTGAAAAGTTTTTTAGGTTGTGAAAGTGAATTTCAATATTTCTATTTTGTTTTGCTCTTTTGATGATTGAACCATCAAGTGGACTTTTCATGAGTTCAGGAAGAACACTTATGATATCAATTCTCAACATTTATTCGAAAATCAGTCTTTCTTTTTCACCATCAGGGCTCATGAAAGTCATTTGGTTAATTTTAGTATTGTTGTCAAAAGTCGAAAGATCAGCTGTATTAAGTATCTTTTCTCCATTAATTTCAATCAAAATATATCCAGGCGTAACACCCATTCTGTATAGAGTATTATTTCTGTGGTTTAATACTTTTATTCCATTTTCAATACCTATTTTTTTAAGCTCCTCATCAGACATGTTTTTTAATTGCATTCCATAAAAGTCTATATTTTCATTTTTTTCAAGTTTTACATTAAGGTTCAATCTTTGACTTTTTCTCATCAATCCTACAGAGACAATATCGCCTGGTCTTTTAGTGCTTAAGTAACCAGTTAAATCTGAAAACTTAGCAATCTTTAAATTATCCAAACTGATTATGACATCTCCTTTTTCTAGCCCAGCTGAAGCGGCACCCATCGATGGCTCTAAATCACTTATGTAAAAACCTTCGGTGAATAATATATCTAAGTCATCCGCGTTTCTAGAGTTAAGACCAAACCCCGTAACTCCTAAAAGTCCCTTTTGAACATTTCCAAATTCAATAATATCTTCAAAAATTTTTCTAGCTACATTACTTGGCACAGCAAAAGAATATCCTACAAATCCACCCGTTCCACTAGTTATAGCAGTGTTGATTCCTATAAGATCTCCACTTGTATTTACAAGTGCTCCACCGCTGTTTCCTGAGTTTACTGCAGCATCAGTTTGAATGAACGATTGATTTTTTGAGTCATAATCATTTAGATCACGGGATTTTGCACTAATAATACCTGCTGTTACTGTAGATGTTAAATTGTAGGGATTTCCCACTGCAAGTACCCATTCTCCAATTTTAGTTTGATCAGAGTCAGCAAATCTTATGTATGGAAAAGTAATATCACTATCAATTTTTAAAACAGCTATGTCGGCAACTTCATCTTGACCTATTAGTTCGGCTTTATATGTTTTATTATTATTAGTAGTAATTTCAATTGTTGATGCATCTTCAATAACATGAAAGTTAGTTATTATATATCCATCTTTAGATACAATTACACCAGATCCCATACCAACTCTCGTTCTTCCTCTTTGGTTATCATTAAAATAATCCCATATTGAAGAAGATCCTCTAGAGACACTTGTATTTTTAACATGAACAACTGTATTTATTGTTTTTTCAGCTGCTACAGTGAAGTTTATGGTTGGGTTTAATTTAGACTGTGGTTGAGTGTTGTATGAAATATTTACTGATTTATTTTGTTGAACAATTTCATCTAAGTAGCTAGAATGATCATAGGTTGAGTTGTGTACAATTATAGCTACCAACCCTCCAATTATTGAAACTACAATTGTGTAAAGTACTTTTTTCATAACTAAATTTTTTATAAAAATAATTTTTAAAACAATACGAAATATAATTTAACTTCTTTTTAACACGATACAAAATTTTTGTATTAATATTGTATCTATTAATGAAATTTAAGTTTAGCAAATATCAAGCCAACGGAAATGATTTTATCATTTTTAAAAATTTTTCAAAAGAATTCCCTAAAAAACACAATTTAATAAAAAAACTGTGTTCAACAAGATTTGGTATTGGAGCTGATGGTGTTATTTTTATTGAAAATTGCAAAGAATCTGACTTCAAAATGGTTTATTACAATTCTGATGGCAGGCTGGGTTCTCTTTGTGGAAATGGTGCAAGGTGTTCTGCCAAATTCGCATTTGATGAAAATATAACTTCTAAACAAACTAAATTCATGGCTTACGATGGTCTTCATCATTGTAAAATTGATAAAAATGTGGTTCATCTCTCCATGAACGATATTGATGATATTAAAACAATTGGAGATGACATTGTAATAGATTCAGGTTCTCCTCATTATGTAAAAATTGTTCAAAACATAAAAAAAACAGATGTCTTCAAAATTGGGAAAAAAATTAGAAACAGTAAGTTGTTCAAAAAGGAGGGTATCAACGTTAATTTTGTTCAGATTAGATCTAAGAATAAATACATAATAAGAACCTATGAAAGGGGAGTAGAGAACGAAACATTGTCCTGTGGAACTGGAGCTACTGCTTCTGCAGTAGCAATGCACTACCTAAATAAAACACATTCAAATAAAATCGAAATCAGTTCCGAGGGTGGTAAATTGTGTGTTGAATTTAATCAAAATAAAAAAAAATACTTTAATATTTTTTTAATTGGTGAAGTAGAAAAAGTTTTTTTAGGTGAAATTGAAATATAGATGAAAAAAGAGTCTAATATTAAAATAATAATTGGACTTGTTGTTGCTTTATTGTTGACCACTTTTACAGTTGTATCATACAATTATTATAGAACTTTTTACTCTGACAATACAAGTTTTAATGAAAACGAATT
>TARA_B100001093_G_scaffold81959_1_pt1 | contig 13929 bp, 13 predicted proteins | sample TARA_B100001093 | Tara Oceans TARA_B100001093 (sample SAMEA2623116) | marine metagenome | biome: marine biome (ENVO:00000447); feature: surface water layer (ENVO:00002042); material: "saline water (ENVO:00002010), including plankton (ENVO:xxxxxxxx)" | depth 5 m
TATAGATATTATTATAAAGGATAATATTTTTTTCATAAATTTTAATTGCTTATACAATATATAAAATTAAACGCTATGCTAACTTAATTATAATGAATATGTTAAGTTATAACGTCAAGAAATTTATTTTAAATCTTTTCTAAAATACTATCCCAGAGTTTAATTCTCATTTTAAGCGCTTTTTCTGAAGCAATAGTTGCTTCCTTCCATTTAACAGGGTCGTTTTCACATAAATCTTTAATCATCTTTAAAGCCATTGGACCGTGTTCGTCTGCGTCTAGTTCAATATGTCTTTCTAAATAATAAATTAGAAGTTTAGCTTCAATTTCTTTTTCACTTGATAGTTTTTTAACAATTTCTATAAACATGTCTGGAATTAGATCTTCTCTTCCAAATGTAAAAACACTAGCAATCACATGATTTTTATTGGTCTTTATAATATCAAATGTAAAATTCATGAATTCTTTGACTGTCTTATCTATTTTAATTTTATCAATACTTTTATAGTAAGATTTTGAGATTTTTACCTCATTGATAAATTTGTTAATTAATGAAGTATTAGCTCCAATAAGTTCCATTGATTCCAAGTATAATTCGAAATGACTTTTTGGATTATCATTTAAGTCTACATCACTTTCCTCAGCAAGAACAATTTCATTAACTAATTTTCCTGAAAAATTATTCGAATTAGGAGTCCAAGGGACGTCAATACAAGTTAAATTTCGTTGTAAAGCCTTAATAAGAGACATAAAATCCCAAACAGCAAAAACATGATTTTCCATAAAAAGTACTAATTTTTCCTTACTATCTAGTGCTTGGTATAGTGGATGAGATATAAGCTTAGATCGAGTTTCTTTTAAATCATTTTCTAATTTTTCAATTGAGGACATATTTTTTTAATTTGCCTGCAAAAATAATTGATTTATTTTATATAACATAGCTTACATTTAGACTTAATAAAAAATTATATTTATTTATGCATTTTGATGTCCTTATAACATTTATTTTTTCATCTTTAGTATTGACTATTAGTCCTGGTCCAGATATAATATATGTAATTTCTCAAAGTTTAGTCAAAGGAAAAAAAGCAGCAATTATCACTTCTCTTGGATTAACAACAGGACTTTTATTCCATACTTTTTTTGTAGTTGTCGGTTTAAGTGTATTAATAAGTGAAAATGAAAATATTTTTTTTTCATTAAAGATGTTAGGTTTTTTCTATTTTATTTATTTAGCATTTATGGTTTTTTTAAAGAGAAAAAATAAAATAGATATAAAATCAAGTGAATTGGAAAATATTAATTTTTTTAAAAAAGGTCTACTAATGAATCTTTTGAATCCAAAAGTTAGTTTGTTTTTTATCGCATTGTTTCCGGGATTTATTTTTAACGATAATTTAAGTTCACAATTGCAATTTTTAATTTTAGGTTTAATTTTTTGGCTTCAAGCAAATTTGATTTTTTTTTCTGTTTCAATATTTTCAAATAAAATAAAGAAGTTGATTTCAATTCAAAACACATTCTCACGAAATAGGTTTGTTTTAGAAATTTGCATTTATATTTTTATTGCAATTTGGATATTAAAATAATAAATACCCTAACTTTATAAGATGTCCTTAGTAAAGTTAGTTGAATGCCCCAGAGATGCTATGCAGGGAATTAAAACTTGGATACCATCTTTAGATAAAATTCAATACATCCAATCACTACTTTCTGTTGGTTTTGATATCATAGATTTTGGAAGTTTTGTTTCTAGTCGTGCTGTGCCTCAAATGAAAGATACGGGGTATGTCTTAGATCATTTAGACCTTAGTTTAACAACATCCAAACTCTTATCTATTGTTGCAAATTTGAGGGGAGCTAAAAATGCATGTGAATTTTCTCAAATAGATTTTTTGGGATATCCTTTTTCGATTTCGGAAAATTTTCAAATGAGAAATACTAACAAAACAATAAATGAATCTATTTCTGAGCTAAATGAGATAATAAATTTATCTAATAAATTTAACAAACAGGTTGTTGTTTACCTTTCCATGGGATTTGGCAATCCATACGGTGAACCTTGGAATTATGAAATTGTTCAAAAGTATATAGACTTATTATACAACATGAATATTAAAAACATATCTATTTCCGACACTGTAGGTTCCGCTAAAAATGAAGATATATCTCATATATTTTCTAAAGCCATATTAGACTATCCAAATATTGAATTTGGTGCACACTTTCACACTAAAAAAGATAATTGGTTTGATAAAATAGATAGTGCTTATAAAGCAGGTTGTTTTAGGTTTGACTCTGCAATTCAAGGTTTTGGCGGATGTCCAATGGCTAAAGATGAATTAACAGGAAATTTACCAACTGAAAATTTACTCACTTATTTTAACACTATAAAAGTCCCTTTAAAAGTTAATTCTCTTCAATTTGAATCTTCCTATAACATTGCATCAAAAATATTTTTAAATCATAAGTAATTGATTATAAATTAAATGTGTTTACAGAGAGAACCTAAACATTATATTTATTTAGAATAATTAAAAATAAGCTTGTTTTTTAGAAATTTGTGTATTATTTTCGCACCATAATTAAAAACAAACTATATCATGAATTTCAAATTAATCTCAAAATATTTTTCAATTGCACTTGTCTCGTTACTTATTATTTCCTGTTCAGATGACGACGATGTAGTTGATAATACTGTAACTCCTCCTTCAACTTATAAATTTGAAAGAAGTGGGGCAACTTCTGTTTCTTATGGAGGCCAATCTACTAGACTAAAAATGGCAAAAGTATTATACAACGGAATGAAGGATAATACATCTACTAAAGCTGGATTAGACGCTATGTTTGCTGGAAGTGGTTTTGCTGATGCTACCCTAAACGGTACAGGAAAACAAATAGCTAGTAAAACATTTGCTTCATCTTTAGCATCTTCAACAGTTAAACCAATTTTTGATGGATGGATTAATGATTTTACAACAAACGTTATTCCTAATTGGGCAACAACTGCCTCTAATGGAACTGCTGGAAAATTAACTGATGCAGGAGGTGGAAGAACAGTTTATGTTAATGCAAAAGGTCACGAGCTTACTCAACTTTTCACCAAAGGTTTAATTGGAGGAATGGCTGCTGATCAAATACTTAATGGATACTTGTCTACTGCTAAACTTGATGGCGGTACAAATATTGCTGATAATAATGCAGGTACAGTAGTTGAAGGTAAAAACTATACTAATATGGAACACTACTGGGACGAAGGCTTTGGTTACTTATATGGACTGGAACCTAATGCAGAAATTCCAGCATATGGCGGTTCTGCTGATGTTTTATTAAATAAATATCTGGGAAAATCTCAATTTGCTGAAGAACAAAAGTTGATTTATGATGCCTTCATCATGGGTAGAGCAGCAATTGTTGCTAAGAACTACACTGTAAGAGATGCACAAGCTAAAATAATTCAAATGAATATTTCTAAAGTTATTGGTGAAAAAGCTCACGATTACCTTAAATCATTTGTTGAATTAAAAGCAGCAGGTACATTTGCAGATGCTCTTCATGCTCTCTCAGAAGGATATGGTTTTATTTTAAGTTTACAAGTTACCAATGATGGTACCGGAAAACCTTACTATACCAACGCTGAAGTAAATACAATGCTAGCAAAATTAGATAACTTTTGGACTTTAGATCCTGCAGTTTGTACAACAATGGCTGATGAAATAAAAACTAAAATGTCTTTATAGAAATATGTTTATAATCTAAAAATATCAATTATTTTATGACTCAGCATTTTTAAATGCTGAGTCTTTTTTCGTTTAAATTATTTTATGTACAAAAAAATTTTTCTCGTATTATTTTCCTTTATTATTCTTGTTCAGTGTAGTAGTTCTGATGACGATGCAAGTGCTTTAGAAGAACTGAATACTTCATACGATAGATCTAAAATGTTAGTTCATTGGGCAGATAATATTATTATTCCAGCACATTCTTCTTTTCAAGCTAACTTATCCAATTTAGATACCTCTACAAAGTCTTTTGTAGCCAATCCCAATCAGTCTAATTTAGATGATTTGAGATCAAAATGGTTACTTTCTTATAAATCTTGGCAACACATCGAAATGTTTGATATTGGAAAAGCTGAGGAAATATATTATAAAGCTAAAATGAATATATATCCGGTAGATGTATCTTGGCTAGAAAACAACATAGAAAAAAGCGATTATAATTTAGATGATGCTAATAATTACTCTTCTCAGGGTTTTCCCGCTATTGATTACTTGTTACACGGAATAGGAGCTGATGATTCAGCCATTTTAAATAAATTTAATTTAAACTCTAAACATTCTAATTATTTAACTGCATTGGTTAATAAAATGGTTAGTTCAACTAATTCGGTGATTTCTGATTGGACAAATTATAGGGCTACTTTTGTAGGCTCTACTGCAAATACTGCTTCTTCAAGCGTAAATAAACTTATAAATGATTTTATTTACTATTACGAAAAAGGTTTTAGAGCTAATAAAATTGGTATCCCCGCAGGAGTATTTTCAGGTGGCACTTTACCCTCAAATGTAGAGGCTTTTTACAATAAAGATGTTTCTAAAGATTTAACTCTAGAAGCAATGGAAGCAAACATAAAATTTTTTAATGGGACTTCATTTGATGGACTGTCCACAGGCCCCAGTTTAAAGTCTTACTTAGTTCACTTAAATACTACTAAGGCGGATGTGACACTTTCTAACTCTATCGAAACAAAATTACAATCAGCCAAAACCAGTATAAATTCATTATCAAACAATTTTGTGAGTCAAATATCAACTGATAATAATAAAATGTTAGTCACATACGATGCCATTCAATCAGTTGTAGTTTTATTAAAAGTAGATATGTTACAGGCATTTAATATAAATGTTGACTACACAGATGCAGATGGTGATTAAAAAATATTATCTTTAAATGTAATTCAAGATTCTTTAACTTTTAAAGAATCTTTTTTTTTAAAAAATTGAACATTTCTACATATTTTAATAAAGAATCTAGTTCTGCCCCACTAGCTGTTTTTAGAATCGGTTTTGGTCTTTTAATGTGTTATAGTATCATTAGATTTTGGTTAAAAGGCTGGATTGAAACCTTATATATTCAACCAAATTTCCATTTTTCTTATTATGGTTTTGATTGGGTAAAGCCAATTGATAATTATACCTATATTTTATTTATTATTTGTGGATTATCTGCTTTTTTTGTTGCGATTGGTTTAAAGTACCGTTCATCAATTTTAATCTTTTTTTTAAGTTTTACTTACATAGAGCTGATGGATAAGACTACTTATTTAAACCATTATTACTTTATTAGTATGCTTAGTTTTTTAATGTTGTTTATCCCTGCAAATGCTACGTTTTCTATTGATAATTTAATAAAAGGTAAAGATTACAACAAAGTTCCCTCTTGGACTATAGATTGTTTAAAATTACTTTTAAGTATTGTTTACATATATTCTGGACTAGCTAAATTAAATTCCGATTGGTTATTTAAAGCTATGCCCTTAAAAATTTGGTTACCCTCTAAATTTGATCTTCCACTTATTGGTGAAAACTTAATGCAACTTGAGTGGGTGCATTACGCTATGAGCTGGGGAGGAATGTTTTATGATCTATTTATTCCTTTTCTACTATTGTATAAACCAACTCGCTTATTTGGGTTTGTGTTAGTAGTCTTTTTTCATATGTTCACAAAAGTTTTATTTCCTATAGGGATGTTTCCATATATAATGATAATTGGTTCCCTTATTTTCTTTGAAGCGGATTTTCATATTAAAGTTTTGAGCTTTATAAAAAAAATGATTCCCTTATCTACATTAATAAAAAAGATTTTTAATAATGGAAAATCTTCTGTATTGGAGATCTACGAAATAAAAAAAGAAAAGTTTGTTTTATATATTGTTTCTTTATTTTTTGTTTTCCAGTTTTTAATCCCAATGAGATATTTATTATACCCGGATGAATTATTTTGGAATGAACAGGGCTATCGTTTTTCATGGCGAGTTATGTTGATGGAAAAAAAAGGGTATTCAGTATTTAAAATAGTTGATAAGAAAACAAATACTTTTTTTTATGTAAATAACGAAGATTTTTTAACTCCTTTTCAAGAAAAGCAAATGAGTTTTCAGCCAGATTTCATTTTAGAATACGCACATTATTTAGGAGATACTTTTACATCAAAAGGATATGAAAATGTTCAAGTGTTTGTAGATAGTTTTGTAGCATTAAATGGAAGACTTAGTCAGCGTTATATTGATGATACAGTAGATTTATATAAAGAAAAAGAATCATTTAAACATAAAAATTGGATTTTACCATTTAAAGATGAAATCAAGGGACTATAAAATATTTTTATTATTAATTTTTAGTTATTATTCATTTGCTCAGAATAAAATCTCCGGATATGTATCTGAGAATGAAGTTGGAATATTTATTAAAAATGTTTCTATTTATGATAATGAAAAAGGTTTCATTACTAAAACAGATTCCTTAGGATATTATGAGTTATTTACAACAAAAAACAAAATTACTTTAGTCTATTTTATCGATGGGTACTCTCCAATTCAAAGAACCATAGCAGTTGAAAAAGATGTAAAGCTTAATATTGCTTTTTCAGTTTCTTTTTTAAAACTTCCTGAGGTAATAGTTATGGCGAACAAAGAAAAAATTTTTGAATTATCTAGATTAAGAGATGTGGAAGGCACATCTATTTTTGCAGGAAAAAAATCTGAAGTTATATCAATGGATTTGTCTATGGCTAATTTAGCTTCAAATAATTCGAGACAAATATATAGCCAAATAGCAGGTTTAAATATTTATCAAAATGACGATGCTGGGTTACAACTAAATATTGGCGGCAGAGGATTAGATCCGAATAGAACAGCAAATTTTAACACAAGACAAAATGGGTATGATATAAGTGCTGATGCACTTGGTTATCCAGAGAGTTATTATACCCCTCCAGCAGAATCTTTGAAGGAAATTCAAATAATAAGAGGTGCTGCTTCACTTCAGTATGGGACTCAATTTGGAGGATTAGTAAACTTTGTATTAAATGATCCAGTTAACAATAAACCATTTGAAATTATTTCTAGAAATACTGTTGGAAATAATTCTCTTTTTACAAACTTCACTAGTGTAAGCGGAACTTCAAAAAAATTAAGTTATTATTCATTTGTAAATTTAAAAAAAGGTAATGGTTTTAGGCCTAATTCAGAATTTGAATCTTTTAATACATTTTTAAATATTAGATATAGATTTAACGAAAAATCTACTTTAAGTTCAGAGTTTACTTATTTAAAATATTTAGCTCAACAAGCAGGAGGTTTATCAGATAAAATGTTTGATTCTAATCCTTTTCAGAGCAATAGATCAAGGAACTGGTTTGGTTTAAATTGGTTTTTATATAATTTAAAATTTAAACATCAATTTAACTCTAAAAGCAACTTTAGTTTTAGTTTTTTTGGATTAAATGCTAGCAGAAATGCTTTAGGTTTTAGAACTAACCGAGTTGATCAAGTTGATTCAAATAAAGAGAGAGATTTAATTAAAGGAGAATTTCAAAATTTTGGTTTTGAGTCCCGTTTTTTACGTAGATATAATTTTAAAGAGAAAAACAATGTTTTTTTATTGGGATTTAAGTTTTATAAGTCCAACAATGACAGTCAACAAGGACCAGGATCTGCAAATTCAGATGCTGATTTTAAATTTAGTTTAGATGATTTTCCAAATTACAACAATCAATCTAAATATAATTATCCAAACTTAAATTATGCTTTTTTTGGAGAAAATATTTTCTATCTCACTGAAAAATTTTCTATAACACCAGGCTTTAGATTTGAATATATAAAAACTGAAAGTGACGGTTTTTATAAAAAAATCAATTTGGATGGTGCTGGAAATGTAATATTAAATAAAACTATAAATAATAGTGAAATTAGAAAAAGAAATTTCTTTCTTTTTGGTTTAGGAATTAGCTTTAAAGCCTCTAAAGCTTTTGAATTTTATACAAATTTTTCGGAAAATTATCGATCTGTTACATTTGCAGATATTAGTATTTCTAATCCAGCATATTCAATAAGTCCTAATATTTCTGATGAAAATGGAAAAACTTTTGACTTAGGTTTTCGAGGAAATTACCAAAAGAAGTTCTCTTACGACATTGGCTTTTTTAGTTTGTTTTACAATGATCGAATTGGTTTTGTACAAAAAGCTTTTAAAGACGGTAGTGTAAAAAGCGAGAAAGGAAATGTTGGTAATGCTGTAATGTATGGTTTAGAATCTTTGATAGATTTTGATTTAAATAGTCTTTTTATAAAAAACAATAATTATAGTTTTAATTATTTTATTAATTCCTCGATTATAAATTCTGAATATACAAAATCTAATGTTTCAGGTGTTCAGGGAAAAAATGTAGAATTTGTACCTAAATTAAATATAAAATCTGGTTTTAAATATGGTCACAAAAATTTAATGTTGAATATCCAATACACTTATTTATCTAAGCAATTTACAGATGCTTCTAATGCTATTGAAAGCAATTTAAGTGGACTAATTGGTATAATACCCTCCTATGATATATTAGATTTTTCTGCTTCTTATTTTTTCAAAATGCTTAAAGTGGAAACAGGAATTAACAATATTCTAGATAAAAGATATTTCACCAGAAGGGCAACTGGATATCCTGGACCTGGAATTATTCCCTCCGTGCCAAGATCTGTTTATTTAACAGTTCAGCTTAAAATTTAGTTTTCACAAAAATTATTTTTTATTTCTTTTGATGATAACGATTTAAAATTAAAATCATTTTCAAAGTTTAATAGTGTCTTAAGTTCTTCAAATTCAGCTCTGTTGAAAACCAGGATAAGATTGTGTTGATTGGTAGGAATAGGAATTGCTTTTGAATTCATTATTCCATACTCATTTTCCCAATATTCAATCTCTGTCAGTTCTAAATAATTTTTAAAATTTGACAACTCTGACTGTGTGAGTTCTAAAAATATATTATTGAAAGTAATATTAAACTTTTCGCAAGAACTACACTTTCTTATCATTCCAGACTTTGTTTTATTGATCAACTTGATATTTTTTTCACTCATAGCTAATCTATTAACAAGGATTTTGTTTGGAGACTCCATTTTTAAAGGACTTACATGCTTTAAAAGTTGGCACATTATGCGAAGGAACTTTTATAATGGTATTTTTTGTAATATTTCTTGCTTTTTTTTCAGCTCTCTTTTTTACAGCAAATGTTCCAAATCCTCTTAAGTAAACATTTTCACCATCATTTAAAGAATTCTTTACTTCGTTCATAAAGCTTTCAACAACAAAAGAAATACTATTCTTATCTATATTACAATTGTTAGAGATTTTATTAATTAAGTCTAATTTTTTCATTTTTAATAATTTATATACGATTCAATTGTTGAATTGATTTCATTTATTTCTTTTATTTCCTCTGAAAATAACACCATGTATAGAGGTGTTTTATTAACAGATTTTTTTAAATTCAGGTCCTTATTTCTTCCGTAAACTTCCTCCCATTTATTTCTCACATTTTTCCATTTATTTTCGTTTTCAACCCACCATTTTACGGCTGATTCACATTTACTATCTTCTACCTTAACATAATTGTTATGTCCTTTTTCGTGAGCTAAAACAATATCTTTATTTCCATTTTTTCTATTAATTTTTTTATTGTTTTGATCGTGAACCCACCCAGTTAAGGATATTTCTTGTCTATTTCCCCTTTCCATTACATTGTAATCACTCCTTTTGCTGTATTCTCTTCTTGGTAAAGGGGCGGAGGTGGTATTTTCCCAATAACTTTTTCCATCAACATGAACCCAAGATCCAGATCCTTCGTATCTTGGACTATCATCTACTTGAAAAACTTTTTGAGTCCACTGTCCTTTTACCTCTTTTTTATCTTTTTTTACGTAATTCCAATTATTATTGTAATTATACATGTAAAAATCTGTGTTTTGATAAAGCCAATCCTGTCTCCAGTGTTTAATAATATAGGGTCTCTCTTTACTTCCGGATATCAATATATGTTGAATAGATATTTCGTTTTTATTATCAGTAATTAATTGTGCCCATTCTAGTCCTCTAGAGCTATAATTTTTTGATGGTTTATAATTTTCATCCCCAGTTTTTACAAATGTTTCGGCAAAATTGAATCTTATTTCAAAACATCCGCACATCTCCTTAATAGATTTTATGTCCTTTTTCTTTTTTGTTTGTGCTTCTAATGTGCTAATTATTAGTAATATCAGAATATTAAGTAATATTTTTCTTATATATGTTTTCTTATGCATTATTTATATTTATTTAGAATAAATAAAAATAAGACAAATTTTGGATTAATAGCAAAGAAATATTATTTATATTCAACTTATTATTTAAATAAATTCACTTAATAATTTAATAAAAATGAATTCAGAATATATCTCTACTATAATTAATAAAAGAAGATCCATTTTCCCATCCCACTATAATAATAAGACTGTTTCAAACCATTTTATTAATGAATTACTTGAAAATGCGAACATGGCTCCTAGTCATAAATTAACTCAACCATGGCGATTTAAAGTTCTTCAAAATAATGCAAAAGAGGATTTAGCCAACTTTCTTTCAGAAATATATGTCTCATCGAGTAATATAAAATCTTTTTCAAAGTTTAAAGAAAAAAAAATAAAAGAAAAATGTTCAAGATCTAGTGCTATTATTGTTATTTGTATGCAAAGAGATCCTAATAATTCAATCCCAGAGTGGGAAGAAATTGCATCTACTTCAATGGCAGTTCAAAATATGTGGTTGACTTGTACAGCTAATAATGTTGGATGTTATTGGAGTAGTCCTAAATCAATAGAAAAAATAGGTGACTTAATTAACCTAAAAGATGGAGAACGATGTTTAGGTTTTTTGTATTTAGGATATTATGATAAAAATGAAAAAGTATTGTCTAAAAGAGATTCTATTGAAAAAAGGGTAGATTGGATAAACTCAATTGACAGATAATAAATCTATATTTTTAAATCTGTTTTTACTTTCTTTTATTTAATTGTTTATTTAACTTGCAGTTTAGAATTAATCTAAATAATCAACATGAAAAATATATTTTACACAATAATAATTTGCTCGTTTTTCTTGAGCTGTAATTCAAATGAAAAAAAATTGAATGAGGTAAATTTGTACAGTCAAAGGCATTATGCAGTTGACAAGTTACAATATGAAAACTTTACAAAATTAACTGGAATAAAAGTCAATGTAGTAAAAGCTAATGCAGATGAATTAATTGAAAGACTTAGAAACGAAGGCGAAAATAGTCCTGCAGATTTATTTATCACTGTAGATGTTGGTAAGCTTCAAAAAGCTGCAGAACTTGAATTACTTCAAAAAGTAAATAATAAAACAATAAATAATAATGTTTATGATGACCTAAAAGATAAGAACGGATTTTGGGTGCCAATTACATACAGAGCGAGAATAGTTGTTTATAGTAACGATAGAGTTCAAAAAAGTGAACTAAGTACTTATGAAGATTTAGCAAATGCTAAATGGAAAAATAGAATTCTTGTAAGATCCTCCTCAAATGCATATAATCAAGCTTTAATGTCTTCTCTTGTAGCAAATCTAGGCAGTGATATAGCTTCAAATTGGTCAGAGGGAATTGTTAAAAATTTTGCTCGTGACCCCAAAGGTAACGATCGTGATCAAGTCAAGGCTATTGCCGCAGGTCAAGGAGATTTAGCTATAGTAAATTCTTACTATATCGGGCTTCTATTATCTTCTAAAAATGAAGAGGAAATAAATGCTGGTAAATCAGTTTCTGTATTTTTTCCAAACCAAGGTTTTGGTGAAAGAGGAAGTCATATAAATGTTTCAGGAATTGGATTATCAAAAAACTCTCCAAACAAGGATAATGCGATTAAATTAATGGAATATTTGACTAGTGAAGAAGCACAAAACACATACGTCAATAATAGTTACGAATATGCTGCTAATCCAAATGTTAAACCTTCAAAAATTGTTCAATCTTGGGGTACGTTTAACAGAGACAATTTAGATCTTAATCTACTTGGAAAGTTTAGACAGGAAGCAATACGTATTTTTGATAAAACAGGTTGGAAATAAAAAACAAAATATTTAAAGTAGAGAACAAAAGATGGGTAATTGGAAGTATATTATTTTCAGTTTTATTATTGCTTCCAATATTCACTCTTTTTTATAAACTATTATATTTAGAGGGTAATTCATTTGAATACTTATGGAAAAATCTTCTTTTGGATTACACTTTTAATACTTTTTATTTAATTATTATTACTGCTTTTTTTTCTCTTTTATTTGGAATTATTCCAGCATGGTTAATCAGTAATTTTAAATTTCAAGGTCGAAATTTTTTGGATATTGTATTATATCTTCCATTAGCAATCCCCTCTTATATAATGGCATTTACATATAGCGATATATTAAGTTATACAGGACCTGTTCAAAGTTTTTTAAGACAAAATTTTTATAGTATTTCCGTATTTTTTAATCAAGATTATTTACAAATTGAAGTTTTAGGAATTATTATGGCCTTAGCCTTATATCCTTATATATACACTGTTTCTAGAGTATCGTTTAGCCTAGTTGGGTCAAACTATATTAATGTATCTAAAAATTTAGGTTTATCTTCTTTTAGAACATTTTATAAGATAATATTACCCTTGTCTAGACCTGCAATTTTTTCTGGTTTGTTCTTGGTATTAATGGAAGTTCTTAACGAATACGGAGCAGTTAAATATTTTGGAGTAAATACTTACACAACTGGAATTTTTAGAGCTTGGTTTTCAATGGGAGATGTCGGAACAGCAATTCAACTTTCAATAATACTTTTAATAGTTGTTTTTTCTTTTTTTTATTTAGAAAAATATTACAATTCTAAAACAAAATTTTACTATAAAACAAATTCAAAAATTCAATCAAAAAATAAATTAGTTGGGTTAAATAAATTTTCTACAATTTTAATTTGTTCAGTCCCGTTCATATTTGGTTTTCTAATTCCTTTACTTTTTATATTAAATAATGTTTTTTTAACTTTTTCATCAATTGATTTTAAAGACTTATTTCAATTAACCTACAACTCTGTTTCGGTTTCTATTATTGCATCTTTTTTAATTATTATAATAGCATTATTATTTCTTTTTGTTGAAAAAATTTCTAAGTCTAGAGTTAATTATTTTATTAGTCAATTAATTTCAATGGGTTACGCTATCCCAGGTGCAGTAATTGGATTAGGCTTAATTATGCTATTCACTTATATTGATAATTTGTCAATATCTTTTACTTTTTTAGGTTCTCTTTCCCTATTAATATATGCATATATAATTAGGTTTTTAGCGGTTGGAAAATCTCCAATTAAATCTAGTATAGAAAAACACCCAGAGTCTTACGATGATACAGCTAAAAATTTAGGCTTAGGTCCTTTAAAACTTTTACAAAAAATCCATTTACCGATAAATAAGTTTGCACTGATAACAGCTTTTATTGTTACTTTTATTGATCTTATGAAAGAGTTACCAATAACATTGATTCTTAGACCTTTTAACTTTGATACTTTAGCTACTCAAACATATGAATTTGCTGTTGAGGAAATGATTCCGTTGTCGAGTATATATTCTTTAACTGTAATTTTAATTGGAAGTGTATTGTTGTTAATTTTAAAAAATATAATTAATAAACAGATCAATGTATCTTGAAGTAAAAAATTTAGTTAAATATTACGGTAAAGATAATCCCATCATAAAGAAATTAAATTTTACTGTCAAAAAAGGTGAAATTATATCATTTTTAGGTGAAAGTGGATCTGGAAAAACAACTTTTTTAAAATGTATTTCCGGATTAGAAAA
>TARA_B100001093_G_scaffold432695_1_pt1 | contig 13900 bp, 1 predicted proteins | sample TARA_B100001093 | Tara Oceans TARA_B100001093 (sample SAMEA2623116) | marine metagenome | biome: marine biome (ENVO:00000447); feature: surface water layer (ENVO:00002042); material: "saline water (ENVO:00002010), including plankton (ENVO:xxxxxxxx)" | depth 5 m
TTTGAAAATCCTCAGATTAGAAATGGTATTAGAATGAATCGAGTATCATCTATTACTAATCCTATAGGTTTATTGATCGAAGATTATGAACCCACGCTTCTTAAAGTAAAAAATCCTAAAAATAAATTATCAAAATATGAATCTTTAGTAGAAAAATTAAGTTTCGGAAATCGTGTGAATGGAGATGAATTAAATTTACAGAAAGAAGGTGAATTATGGAGTCGTCATAGAATATAAATGAATTTTGTATATAAAAAATATTTAGGAATTATTTCAGTAAATATTTTTGGTAAATAAATATTTAAAAATAAAATAAAAAACTATTTTATAATATAATGATTGAAAATTATACAGTCATTGAAAATGATACAGATGATTATTATGCTCACGCCTATTCTGATGTAAGACACCAAGACCCAGATAACTACGTAGGAAATGGTGAACATAGTGGTTCTAGAGTTTTTGGAGTTGAATATAATGATTTAAATGAAGTTTTTATTCTTTTTAGTGATAAGTACGAGAACGGTTCAGAAGAGGATAAGGTTCAATTAAAAATTTATTCATATCAAGATGGAAAATTTACATTAAAACAAACTATTAAAAATGATTCTACCGCAAATTGGATGGATGATGACTCAACCGGTGATTATTTTGATTTGAGACTAACGGTTTCTAATAAATTTGTAATAATATCAGACGATGATTATAAAGGTAGCACTGGAAGAGGAAAAGTGACTGGAATGTATAGTAGAGACGAAAATGGAAGTTATGTTCATATTGACAATAACAAAGCACCTACTAGACCAAATAACAGCGATAATTTTTTCCAACCCCTAACAATTGCTGGAGATTATCTCTGGACACATAGCGGCTGGAATGGGCGCTTATACCTTTGGAAATGGAGTGGCACACAATGGAAAAGACAATATTTGTCCAGCAGCAATAATGGCGGTAGTCCCACAACTTTAAGTTATATGGTCTATGGTGCTTTAGAGTATAATGATATTAGTAATAATAATAAATTAACACATATAGTGGGATATATAAATGGTACGGGCACTACAGCATCAATACATTACGCAAAATTAGTAGATAGTGAAACTTACGATTCCTCTCAACAATCTTACATTGAAAATGAAACAGGTGAAGGTAGAATCGTGACTGGTAGTAATGATGTGCCAACTATTGCACGTATGAAAATCAACAGGGCTTTTTTTAAAGATGAATTTTTATATGTAAATGTTAGTGCGGAGAGGTCAACTAGTCAAACCGATTATACAGAAACCGACCTTGAATTTGGGGGATGTATACAAGTATACGGAATTACTGGCGAAAAGGAAAAGCCACTTGGAACAACTCCTTTAAGAAGATTAAAAATACATCCAGATTACACCCTAAATTTTGGTGGTTATTGTAGCAATAATACAATTTATGCTTTTGGGAAACCTGCAACGTCAATAAGTTATAACGGATATAATTCAGCACCTATGAGATCAAACGGATACTTTCTCTTTATATGGAAAAAACAAAATGATGGTAAATTTCCAGAACAAGTAAGCGAAATGATTTCAATGAGTACAATAAGTAGCTCGTATTACGAAAGTGCACTAAAAATTCTTAAAGATGGATATGCACTTTATCATCTTAGTTCCGAGACAGCTTTCAATCACTACAATAATGTGAAAGATAGTATTGATTCAAATACTATACAATATAGCAAGTATATGTTTCACGATGATGGTAATATTATTCATTCTCCTGTTGTAGCTATGCCTTACCCCTCCACTGGTAATCCCGATAACAAGATGAAACAAACTCATCTATACGTTTTCGCTTATAAAAACGAAAATTGGCCTAAACCTCATAGACATCTTAGCGACTTAAGTTATGTTGATTTTCACATCCCAATTGAAGATATTTCTTCACAAACGGTATATAAAACGCCAAGCCAAACATTGAAACCCGGGAATCTTTCTGAGAGAGGAAGTTTAATAACAAAAGATTATTTTATGAAAGTAAATAGTATTGATACAAGCACTAATGCTAAAAAAGTGCCATATATATTCATTCTTAAAAGACCAGATAATTTTTTACAAGATCCATCATATAATGTATGTTCAATGATAAAACCCGATACATATGATATTAGTGCCTCATATTTAAATGACACTGATATTGAAGGCAAAATAATGTATGCTACAATGAAAAATGATTATATAGCTGCGGTTGCTGAATTTGATATTAACAAAACTAGTGGAAGCGGAACAGTAATTCGTCGAGAAATACTTTTATTTAAAAAAACAGAAAATGTAGATGAATGGACATTTAAGAAACGAATAAAGGATCCTAGTGAAAATACGGTGTCCAACAATAATAGTAATTGGCCATATGGCGAACACAACTCAGCTTATTACTATAATTTTAATTTATTAAATGACGATGGAAATATTCTAGTAGCAAATAATCATGCTAGAAGCCCTAACGACTACAAATGGATTTGGGTATATTATAAAGATGAAGGTGGTCCTGACAATTGGGGATTAAAAAAAATAATTGATATCAATGATACTCTTGGAGATGGAATAAAGTCAGATACTATGGATATGGTTTTAATACAGAATGATATAATAATAGCTTCATCCAAAAAGAACGTGTCCAGCAGCACCTCCAGCTGGGAACCTCCTTCTAGAGACAAGAACATATTAATATATAAAAAAAATGAAGGTGGAAATGATAATTGGGGGTTAATACAAGATATATCAAACGCTGATGTTGGTAATTCAAGACCCAAAGTTCTATGCGCTACTGATAAATTAATGCTTGTCGCAAGAGCAAGGTATTTTCTTGTAGAACTTTGGTATAGAGATGACGATGATAAATTTAAATTATATACTGGACAATTTAGACACGTTTTTTATATGCGATATGAAAGCAATTCAAATTGGAATACCTCTTTATATAGAAATAATATGATTCAAGGCGACTATATAATTATATGGAGTGGAAGAAATGTATTGCCAGATACCGATCCAGCAAAAAATAATATAAGTTCTGTGTTATCTATCCTTAAATTCAATTTTAAAACAAAAAAATTACAGTTTGAAAGTTCGATGTTGAATAATAGATTCGATAATTTAAGTTTAACAAAACTTCAAAATGAAATAAACCCTAGTCTCACATCAAGCAGCACGAGAGCCTCCTTTACAACAAAGCCAAGTGCTGGTGTAAACGAGTCATTATTTGATTTCGACACAGAAAAGGGTATACTTACAACACAAGGAGGTAATAGATATAATATCTATATTCCATATTTAACAGTAGAAGGAAGTATTCCAGAAGATAGTAATATCTTAACCATAACTTCTATAGACTATTTAAGTAATGACAGTCATCCTCAAATTAAAAGCGGCTACTTTATTACAGGTCCAGGTATAGAAAATGGCACATACGCACGAATCTATCATAGTCAAAATAGTGCGCCTGGGGATACTGTTAATGGATATAATACCGGTGATTATAAATTAAGTCCGAACTCAGAAAGTGATAATGGAGAAAATCCCTGGTCTGGAACATACACACTTTATATGTACTACAATACTGGGGGATTTCAACACTATTTTAAATTTAATAGTCATCTTGAAGAGTTAGCTAATAATGCAGCAAATGATTTACAAAATACATTTTCTGTATCATCAACTATTGTAGATGCTATGAAAAATACTAGTTCAACTGAAGTAGGTGGTAGAAATACAGTATCTATAAGTACTGATATTAAAGATTCAATTATTAAAACATCTGGAGGTGAAGAAGATACAGTAGAAAATATTAGTAAAAAACGCACTAATTTTCTTAATATTCTCTTTTTTAATAACCAAGAAGAATCCACATATGATATTACTAGTGCGGGTCTTGGATTAGATAAAACATTAACAGACACATTTTCCAATAAAACGGTTAAGGATAATGTTGTTGTTGTTAAAAAGAATGAAGGAGAAGCTATTCAAATTTCATCAAATATATCATCAGATACAGCTGTATATTCTGAGTTAGATACAATAGATGATGAACTTATATTAGATGTAGGAGGATTAACAGATGTGAAAATTGTAAAAACACAAGATGCTTCTAGTAATGGCGATGTTGATCAATGGACGGTGTCTTATAATAACGATTCAACAATAAAAGAGTCGGGAGATATAATCACTGCTAATGGAACAACTATTTATATAGGAAGTTCTTACATAGATGGAACTAATGAAGGAATCACTTCCGGAATATATCAATTAGATAGTTTCAAGATTACACTTGATGACAATGACCAAGCAGAAACTGATGATAGTAAAATTAACGCAAAAAGACATGAAAAATTAAATGAAATATGGAATTCAAATGTTGGTGCTACAACATTTTTAACTGAATCTGTAGATTTAGGATTAGATTCAACAGTAGATTCAACAACAGTAAGAACTAATGTTAAAGTATTTAAACCAAGTTTAACTAGTATGGATCTTTCAAGTGCAACAAGTGATTTAAGTAATAATCTTGGAGGATATGCTGATTTAAGTAATAATGGAGATTTTATTAAGATAGAAGGAACTACCGATGATAGTTCTGATGATTTTAGAATACAAGTAGTCCAAGTAAATCCAAAACGTTATCAAATTAAAAGCGCAGATGGAAAAAGTGCTATATATGATTTCTTATATAGTGATGGAGATAAAGTGACATATAAAAATAAAACATTCCATTTCGGTGGTCTTTATACATCAAATGAAAATGAAGGTATAGATGCTGGAGAACATGTAGTGAATAATTTAGATAGTTTAAAAATTCCATTTAAAGATGACAACACAACTGTAGAAACAGATAAGGCAAAAATTAATCAAAAAAGACACGAAAAATTAAATGATGATATATGGGGGTCGAATCCTGAAGCGACTGATTTTACAACTACATCAGCTCATTTAGGATTAGATAAAACTATAGATAACTCAGGAGTAGCTGGTTTAGGGTCAATAACTCCTTTACAAAATGTTAGAGTTTTTAAAGCAGGAAGAGGGTCTTTTCGTTCAGTTGAAGTGGAAATGAGATATGATATATCTGCTACACAAGGTGTATTTTTTGATTTAAGTTCAAATAATGATTACATTCATGTGTCAAAAATGTATAGAAATACCAATTCGACTAGCTATAGGTTTGCTATAGTTGTTTGTGAAGAAAATCCAATTGGATATAAATTAGTTACTAATTCTGTTTCATATAACAATCTACTTAATGAGGGATACGACTATGCTGCTGGACAGACCATAACTTATTACAATTCCGGTCATATATACCGAGCTGGAGATAAAGTTTCATTTGGAAATCAAGATATTAATTGGCGAACTTTTTATTTTACAGAAGGAGGAGTTTATTCTCACGGAACAATGGAAGGATTAAGACATGCCGCATTTAATGATTTGTCTATTTATAAATTTGGATATAAAGATGATGGAACATTAGAAAATAATATTGATAACGTTAATACTAAACGCAGAAACATTATTAACGAATTAAAACAAGAAGCCCCAAATGCTACATATTTTGATTGTTCTTCAACAGATTTATCTTTTAATTTCAAAACATCTAATGATGCAACACGAACTGCTTTTGAAATTAGCAATCACAATATTCCTGCTATGGATGGTACAAACTATAATGATAAAAACTACTATGTTTTATTGTCTTCTACTAACACTAGTATTTACACAAGAATCTACACAGGAAATTTTCCTAATTTACCTAACATTTCGGGAACAAAACAATGGTTTATAAAACGAGAACAATACAATGGAAATATAGGAGCCCCAGAGAGATGGGGGATATATTATAATACTACATCTTCTTCAGGAGAAAAAACTCCAAGTAGTCTTTCAAATTCCTTAGTAAATGGTAGTTCATTTTCACTAAATGGAGTTGCGATTCATTTGTTAGGAGATGGACAACTGGTTTTTGATAAAGACGGACTTGGTGTTGCTAAGACAGAAGGATTAACTGATTTAAGTTCAACAAAAATTCCTTATACTGGAGATAATTTTATTGTTGCTACAGATAGCGCTATAGTTGAGAAAAGAAAAAATACATTAAAAAGTGTTATTGGTTCAGCTATGACAATAACTGGTAATGGAGGAATGTCATTGTTGAATAAAATGTTTTGTAAATCAAATGAATTGGGATTAGATAAAACGATGAAAACACTAACACCAAGAGATACAGTAGCTGTTTATTCAAATAATACTAATACGAATCTGAATGCTGATATGTCTGGAACACAAGGAATTTATATAGATATAAGTAATAATGATGATATAGGTAAAGTTGATACCTTGCAAATAAAAGTAATTAGTGAAAATCCCAAAAAATATCAATATAATAGTGCTGGGCTCGGAACCCTTGAATATTTACCAGGTGACGTAGTTAACTTCCTTCATTACACTAATAATTATAATGTATCTGTTGAATTTGATGAAGGTGGAATGTATATAGACCCTAGTAATGTTGGTATTCAAACTTATAGAACTATTTTAGAAGATGGAAGTGCTTTAGCTAATAACATGTTATTTGATATGAGTTTAGCAAAAATTCCTTATACTGGAAATAACTTTATTGTTGCTGAAAAAAGTGCTATAAGAACTAAAAGAATAACTGAACTTGATGAGGTTTATAGATTAAATCCAGAGATTAGTTTCTATGGATTTATATGTAAAACAAATGAATTAGGATTTGATAAAACAATTTCTGGTTTATCTTCAATAAAAGAAAATGTTAAGGTTAGACAGATAACAAACCACTCAGATATTGATCTTAGTATGAATACAAGTGCTCATTCACCAAATTATGATATAACATCTACACAAGCTTTATATATTAAAATTAAAAACATAAACAAAGATGCAAAAATAAAACAACATGTTCCTGGTGTAAACAACTCAAACTTTTATAATAATAATATGGCTTTCAAAATTAGATTAATTGAACAATCTCCAAATAAATATAACGTTCTAGCTATTAGTGGAAGTGATCATCCAACTGATAAAGATTTTGTTGATGGTGAGTTTTTTACTTACAGAGGAATGAGCTTTTATTTTGATGGAGAGAGTATTTTCACTAATGGAACAAATGAAGGTGTTGGAGATGGTATAAACGATTTAGATAACTTAAAGATTCCTTTTAAAGATGATGAAACTACATTAGAAACAGACCACGAAAAAATTAGTAAAAAAAGAATAAGGAAATTAGTTGAACTTTTCGAGACTAACATAGGTAGATTTAGTTTTATTACAAAGTCATCTGATATTGGAATTAATACAACTGTCTCTGGAATTACACCAAAAACAAATGTTAAAGTTTTTAGAAGATTTGAACATGGCGATGATAAGGATAAATATGATTTAATAGATATGGATTCAAGTGATACAATAAAAACAGACCAAGGTATTTATGCTGATTTAAGCGACAATAATGACCACATTCATTTTACGTGTAGTAGACTTAACTCAAATCTATGGAGTGATAATGACGTTGAAGTTCGCTTTGCCTTTAGATTATCATCAATTAATCCACCTAAATACAGAATTGCAAAATATGATGCTGTAAATAATAATAATACAATTTCTCATCAGAATTTTACACTAGAATATGTAAATGGTGAGAGTGTTACTATTAGAGAAAAAACATATTATTTTGGAGGTTCTCAAGGTGGTGTGGGTATTTATAGTTCAGGAACAAATGATGGTATAGATTCAACTGCTTTAACGGATTTAGATAACTTAAAGATTCCTTTTGAAAATGATGGAGTCACAGCAGAAACAGATAATGATAAAATTAATCTAAAGAGACGAAATGAAATACAAAAATTATTTAGAATGAATCCAGATGTTAAGTCAATTAGAGCTAAAAGCGATGAATTAGGATTAGATACAACTCTTTCAGGTATTGTTTCTGTAAAAACAAATATAGCAGTAAAAAGATGTGCTAAAGATAACAACTATAACAATGTTCATAGAAATAATTCAATTGACATTCAAAATGATATTTCAGGAACACAAGGTGCTTATTGTGATTTAAGTGATAATGGAGACTTTATTACATTCAGTAATGTAGGAGGTGATAATTTCAGAATTGAATTAACACAAGAAAATCCAAAACAATATAAATTAAAAAATCCAACCTCTACGTCAAACTTATACTCTCATACTTATGAGGACGGCGATAAAGTATCTCTAAGAGGCGTTAGTATATATTTTGGAAGTGTTTATACTAATGGAACCAATGAAGGTATGGATAAGAATGTAATAACTGATTTGAGTTCATTAAAAATTCCTTATACTGGAGATAACTTTATTGTTGCTACAAATAGTGCTATTGATACTAAGAGAAATGAAGAATTAAACAAAATATGGAAGGCAAATCCAGAAACATATAGTTTAAGAACAAATACAGATGAATTAGGATTAGACAAAACATATGATGGAGTAGTATCTGTTAAAACAAATGTAAAGGTATTTAGATCTAGTAATTCTAGTGATACATATGATAGTATTGATATTTCTGATAATGCTTCTGATATTTCTGGAACACAAGGAGCATATTCAGATTTAACTAACGTAAATGATTTTATTACTATAACAGGTGTATCTGGAAATGACTTTAAGGTTGTATTGACAGCAACTAATCCAAAAACATATAGAGTAAGAGAAACTAATAACACTAATATTTCAAATAGAGAATTTAAAGATGGTGATAAAACTACATTAAGAGATGTCACTGTATATTTTGGAGGAGTTTATACTAATGGAACAAATGACGGTATTAAAGCGGGTTCTAATGAAACTACTAGTTTAGCATCATTAAATATAGGATTTGTAGAAGGAACAAATACTAAAGCAAGTAAATCAGTAGTTAGAAAAAATAGACATAAACAACTTGCGAAATTATGGGATGATAATCCAGAATCAACATCATTAATAGCAACAACTAGTGATTTAGCTTTAGATACTACTATCACTGAAGTATCTGTTAAGGATAAAGTTAAGGTATTTAAAGCTAGTAAGAGTGGTGGAAGTGCTTTATCTATTAATCTTGCTGATAAAGAAGATGTCCTCAAATCAGACCAAGGCGTTTATGTTGATTTAAGTGATAATGGAGACTTTATTAATTTAACGGGAATAGGAGAGTTTGATATGAAAGTAGTAGTGACAGCAGAAAACCCAAAATCATATCAATTCCAAAAAGTATCAGATAATTCAAACTTTTTAGATAAAACATTTAAAGATGGTGAATTAGCAACGGTAGCAGGAATGACGTTTTATTTTGGAGGTTTATACACAAATGGAGATAATGATGGAGTTCCAGAAGGAGGTATAATGGATCTTAGTCGTTTATTTATTCCTTATGCTACTACATCAACTACTGGCGCAGGTTCTCAAATAACAACAATAGATACTCCTGTAAATATTCGTATAAGCAGACATGCTGGTCTTAAAAGTATATGGGATAGTAATCCAACCGCATCAGCTTTATTAACTACAACTAAATTTTTAGGAATAAGAGAAAGCACTGGAATTGGAAATATTAAAAAGAATGTTAAAGTTTTTAAAGCTAATCAAAATATTAATCTTAGTGCTGCTGGTAATATAAATAAAAATCAAGGAGTATATGGTGATATAAGTGCTAATGGAGAATACACAATTTTTAGTGGAACAAGTGGAGTTGATTTCCGAATTCAAGTAGTAGCAGAACATCCTAATAAAAGATATCAAATAAAGACTAGCGATGGAACTGGAAATTTATCAAGTGTATTATATCATGATGGTCATTCAGTGACTTATGATGGAATAACATTTTATTTGGGAGGAGTTTATACTAATGGAACTAATGATGGTATTACATCAGCAGATCCTTATGTTTTTCCTATTAATGGAAATCCATACAAACTTCCAGATAAATCAGCTAATTATTGTTTATATGCTGATAAAAATACATTTATTACTGGTGTAGTAGATAGTCTTTCAAAAGAAAAACAAGAAGAAATGCGTCAATGGGTAATTGAAAAAATAGGAAGTGATACTAATAATGGAGCCAAATTAGTGACAGATGGGTATTTTTATTCAAACTTTCATATTAATACTAGAATAGGAGAGCTTTATTTAGATATGGAAAGTAGAGTATGTAATACTACTAATAAAGATGGATTTACTGTTAAATTTAAAAATAGTAGAGATAATACAGAACTTTTTAAAGGGGAACATAAAACTACTGCTACCATTTCATGGAAAGATGATGAATGTTTAATGGCTGTAGATGTAGATTTCTTTGAAAATCCTCAGATACGTAATGGTATTAGAATGAATACTATATTATCTGACAGCAAATCAATAGGTTTATTAATTAATGATTATGAACCTAGTTTATTAGAAGTATCTGAATCAAAAAATAAAGTATCGATGTATAATAATCTATTAAGTAATGTAGAAAATGGAACTCGTGTAATAGATGATAAATTAAATTTACAGAAAGAAGGAGAATTATGGAGTCGTCATAAAATCTAATAATTTTGTGTATAAATAATTTTATTAATAACAAAAATAATAATATTATTTAATTTATAAACTTATAAAGGTGTAAAATTATAATTATTTAAACATATTTTGATGTATTATTTGCCTAAAAAAATATTTATAATTTTATACTGCGTTAAATGTGAGAAAAAAAATGTAATTTAGGAAAAAATAATAGTATATTTTATACACAATGTCTAATGATATAAAAAATATAAAAATTCCTATAATAAAAACTACTACAGGTTCTTGGAATAATGATGTATATTATTCTGATAATATTAAAATATATGGAGAATGGCTAGCTATTAAATCGCCAGGATTTGAAACAGTTGAAAATCCACAGGATGTAATATATGGAAGTGAAATTTTTTTATATAAAAAAGATACAAATGGAAATAATTGGATATATAATTCAAAAATAATTAGTCCAGATATTAATGTAAATAGTTGGGATAATGCTCATAAAATAAATAGTTATATTTCGATGTTTGAAAATTATTTAATAGTTGGTGTAAAAAATATAAGATTTCAAGGAAATAATCATAGAGGAGGAATAGCATATATATATGAAAAATCGTCTGTGTTTAATGATGATTGGATTAGAACAGGATTAACTAATACAACTTCGGATAAATCTAAATTCGATTCTTTAGCTTTATATAACAATTTTGCGATGTTAGGAGATACAAAAAATAATGAAGTTCATGTTTTAAAACGTGCTGAAACTATTAATATAGTTTCTACAAATAAATATTATGATGAATGGAGTACTATACAAAAAATAAAAGATATTGATTTGAATGGATTTGGTTATAATATTCATATTAAAGATAATTTAGCTTCTATAGCATATTTTGATGAAACATTTGATATAAATGAAGATACAATATCATATGAAGGTGGATTATGTATGTATAAAAAAAATACTAATGATGATAACTGGAATAAGATAGATGATTATGAAGATACTAGTATAAATTTTAATAATACTCATATTATTAATGGGTCTTACTCAGTAGTTGGAGATTCTGTAATTACTACAAATAAAAATTTAAATGATAATTTTACTTTATTTGCGGAAGATGAAAATATTAATTGGGATGATATAATACCATTATTAAATAATAGAAACTCGAATTTCTTTAAATTTGCAGAAAATTCATCAACTGATGACATGCACGTTGTAATAGAAAATAAAATGTCAACTGATTTAGGAAGTTCATATATTTTTAATGATACTTTAAATACAAATTGGAATATTAGTAAAGATTTATCATCTAATCACGCTAATAATGAATTTGGATGGTCTTCTGAAGTTAAATCTAATTATTTTATTTTTGGAAATCCATTAAATAATTATGTTGATGATGAAATAACAACTGGAAATTTTTTTAATCCAACCTTAAGTGGTGTTATAACTAAAATTTCTAAGGAAAGATTACAAGAAACATTTAATATGGATGAAAGTAAAGTAGAAGCTATGATTTCAACTGGAACTACTGAAACTACTGATGGTAAAAAAGTAGCGGATATATCTATTGAAGTTAAAAATGCTATAGTTCAAAGTGAAGATGGCGTTGAAGAAACTAAAGAAAATATAAGTTCTAAAAGACAAGAATTTCTTAAAATCTTATTTGCGAATAATGAAGAAAAGAAAATTCAAATGACAGCGACTGATATTGGATTAGATAAAACATTTAAAGATACCGTATCTTCTGGAAGAGAAATTAAACAGAATGTTATTGTATTTAAAGTTGAAGAAGATAATCCAGAACCTATTAGTGTAGTAGGAGATGATAATCAATTAGATGATGATACTGGTTTATATGTTGAATTAAATAAATTAAATAAACCTATTGTTTTTGATATTGATACTGGATATAATGTTTCTATTAGTAAAACACAAGATGCTACAGATGATGGGGAACCAGAATTATATAAAGTAAATTATAAAAGTATTGACTATATTAGAGAAGAAGGAGAACAAATTACAGTAGGTGGAGCAACATTTTACATAGGTAGTGTTTATTTAGATAATATTAGTTCAGGTATTCCTGAAGCAGGTATATTTCATTTATTATTTGCTAGAATACGTGATGATATTCATTATTTACCGGATTCTGTTAGCGGAACTGAAGTAGAACCTATTAGTATATTAACTGTAAATGATAAAACTTCGGAAAATTTGTATTTAGGGCAAGGAAGTAGTAAAACTTTTTATATAGACGGTGTAGAAGCTCCTATACTACATTTAATTGTAGGAAAAACATATAAATTTAATCAAGAAGATTCTACCAATGATTCACATACTATGAAATTTTATACTGATGTTGAAAAGACTCAATTATATGAATTTGATGTAGTTTATAATGGAACTCCTGGAAATACTAATTCATTTGTTCAGATAACTCCTAATAAAAATACGCCGGGTATATTATATTATCAATCATCTGAAGACGATAAGATGGGAAGTTATTTTGTAGTGACTTTTGTTAATCAGCAACTAACTACTACTCCAAATAATAAAAAAATTCATAAAATTAGACATGAAGTTATTAATAAATTATGGAATAATAATCCAACTAAAGATACATTTATAACTAATAGTAAAGATATAGCATTAGATATTACAGTAGGAAAACCTATAAAAGAAACTGTTCAAGTATATAAACCTGCTAATGATTTAGAAATTAATTTGGGAAATGTAGAAATAGTTAATAAAAAAAAAGGTATTTATGTTGATCTAAATAATCTTAATGATCTAGCTACATTCAGAACCAGTTCAAGAGTATTTAAAATTAAAGTTATGAGTATTAATCCTAAAGAATATATGTTCAGAAATAATAGCGATACATTACCTTTATATAACATTAGATATAGAGATGGTCAATGGACAACTATAGATGGAATAACATTTTATTTTGGAGGAATTTATACGGGAGGAACTAATGATGGTATAACTGCCGCAGATCCTTATGTTTTTCCTATTAATGGAAATCCATACAAACTTCCTGATAAATCAGCTAATTATTGTTTATATGCTGATAAAAATACATTTATTACTGGTGTAGTAGATAGTCTTTCAAAAGAAAACCAAGAAGAAATGACTAAATGGGTTATTGAAAGAATAGGAAGTGCTCATAACAATGGAGCAAAATTAGTCACTGATGGATATTTTTATTCAAAATTTCATATTAATACTAGAATAGGAGAACTTTACTTAGATATGGAAAGTAAAGTATGTAATACAAATAATAAAGATGGATTTACTGTTAAATTTAAAAATAGTAGAGATAATA
>TARA_B100001093_G_C26859839_1_pt1 | contig 13878 bp, 12 predicted proteins | sample TARA_B100001093 | Tara Oceans TARA_B100001093 (sample SAMEA2623116) | marine metagenome | biome: marine biome (ENVO:00000447); feature: surface water layer (ENVO:00002042); material: "saline water (ENVO:00002010), including plankton (ENVO:xxxxxxxx)" | depth 5 m
CAGATGGAATGCGGAGGCTCAATGAGGCTTACCAAATGCTGCGCGAGCTGTATAGAGACAAAGAGTCTCAGTCGTCTTAACTAGGAATATAGTTTGGACTTAACTTGAGACACAACTGCGATTGTTGCGACGCATCCAAAAAATCAAGCACGACCCTTAATGGCTATCTATTTGTCATAAAGACATTTTTCAATGCTTTTAAATGAAAACCGAGGGAGATTGATAGCAAACAATATTCCAAGGCAAGTATTTTTAAGGCATGACATCTCTAATGCCATCCCCAACAAAGCTTCGGCCCCAGTAATCGGTCAGTATCTAGCGTGTCCAAGATCGCCTGCTTGATGTCCAAACGAAAATTGGCCAGGCAAAAAAGCAGTTACTGCAGTGAATTTTTTGCTTGCGTACCTGCTATAGACACAGTGACGCAAGAAAGATATCGCTTTTGCCTTGGGCTCACTGTTGCTTCCTGGCGTGAAATCAGCACTCAAAAAGCCATTCAAAAAATCAAGAGCATTATTCCCAAAAGAGACGCATGATAAGACTCGTTTCAAGACTCGCCTGAGATCAACGAGACACAAATGCCTCCATTAAAAAACCGCCCATACAGGCGGCTATTAATGAAGGAAAAAGGCTGTAGCTATGTCGAAGTCTGCATGCCTTGAATCAGAAAATCAAAATAAGGTGAAGCTATGGCTTGCTGGTCTTCTGAAAGAAGTGCCAAAGATGCAACCCTCATACAGCGCATCGCTTCCACCATTCCAGGCATGGGAACCCCAAGGCTGTTGTACATCTCACGGGCACCTACAAGACCGATCTGCTGAATGAGTTCAGTACTGCCAGCAAGAACGCCATAAGTCACGAGACGCAAATACCAGCTGTAGTCACGTAGACACTGAGCACGTTGCTTCTGACCAAAAGCATTCCCGCCAGGTGCTACGTATTCAGGCTTTCGACTGAACAGCTGCTTTGCCGACTCATCGACGATTTTTTTCTCATTGTCAGTGAGACTTCGAACAACCGATAAACGAATCGACCCCTGGCTGAGGTAATCAACCATCGATCGCAGTTCACCGCTGCTGGGGTAACGCAGATCGTCATCTGCTTTGAGAATCAGATCCCGAACAACGCTCATGTCAGCTGGCACGCTTGAATGAGTCTAGAGCTATCGATCGCTTCGCAAGCAGTTGCGGTGATTGGTGTTACGCCTTTGCAATGGCCCAGCCCGTGAGCGACACACCATTAGCTGGTCAAATCATCACAGTTGAAGGGGCCGATCTCAACCACCAAGGCCTCGGGTTAGCTCGCTGGAAAGGGTGGGTCTTGGTTGTTCCCTTTTTGCTTCCTGGGGAAAAAGCCCAGGTGCAATTGATTCAACGCAAGAAGTCGCAATGGTTTGCTCGTCGCCTCAAAACTGTCATTGCAGCTCCAGGATCAAGACAACCGCCATGCATTTTGGCGAAGGACTGTGGGGGTTGTTCCTTACAACACCTTGAGGAACGCTTTCAAACGGAATGGAAGGGTTCACACCTAGAGCAGAGCCTGCAAAGAATTGGCCAAATTGATATCAAGCCACCTGCTCCACTCCATACCGGCATTGGCGACTTGGGCTACCGCAATCGCACCCTGATTCCTCTACTCCGCCAGGATGGACATTTGCGATTGGGATATTACCGACGAGGAAGCCATCGCATCGTGAACCTCAGCCGCTGTCCTGTTCTAGATCCGCGGATTGATGCCTTAATCAAACCTCTGAAGCAGGATCTTGAAGCCAGCTCTTGGCCTGCTGATGCTGACTTAAATGGAGAGCTCGGTCTTCGACATCTTGGGTTGCGCGTTGGTGTGCGGACAGGTGAACTGTTGATCACCTTGGTCAGCGCCACTGCCCAACTCAAAGGGGTCAAAGAACTGGCTCGGAACTGGATGGACCGTTGGCCTTCAGTAGCCGGTGTGACCTTAAATTTACAACCCCGCAAGAGTAATACTGTGCTCGGTGACATCACCCACACCCTTGCTGGTCAAGATTGCATTAGCGAACAATTTTGCGATCTACAACTTCTCCTTGGCACCACCACTTTCTTTCAAGTCAATACAGATCGTGCCGAACAAATTGTGCTCTTACTGAGAAATTGGCTCCTGAATCGTTGTGAGTGCAAAAGTCTGATCGATGCCTACTGCGGCATCGGAACAATCAGTTTGCCGATCGCTGCTGCTGGCATTCAGGTCATAGGAATCGAGATTAGCGCTGCTTCCGTTCAACACGCGAGCAAAAATGCTGCTTTAAATGGCATCAATAACGTCAGTTTTCAAGCAGGCGATGTGGCCTTACTATTAAATGATTATCTCCCTTATCATGATGCTCTTGTTGTAGATCCACCTCGCAAAGGATTAGCATCTAACGTGGTTGACGCCATCGTGAATTGTCCGCCGATGAGCCTTGCATACCTGAGTTGTGACCCAGCAACGTTAGCTAGGGACTTGAAACGCCTGATATCTCCGCAGGGCCCCTATCAAATTGATCATATTCAACCTATAGATTTTTTTCCGCAAACAACACATCTCGAATGCCTTGTCTTGATGAGACGCATTAACTACGAAGTTCAACCTTGAATTGTTTGACCAAGGCCTGTCGCACTTTCTCTTGAACTGGCTGAAGTTGCTCATCGGTCAAGGTGCTGTCTTTACTGCGATACCGAAGTCGAAACGCCTGACTGCACTGATCATTTGGAAGTTGACCTCCTTCAAACCGATCGATTAATTCAACGCTTTCAAGAAGTGGTTTTCCTGCCTTACGAATGGCCTGCATGAGGTCTGCAGCGGACAATGTCTTTGGCACAATCATTGCCAGATCTCTCTCCATTGCAGGAAGAGAAGAGAATGTTTTGAAAGAAGGTACCCAGAGATTGCGCCTCGTAACTGCCTCCAAAAGGCGTTGAAAATCAAGATCAAACAGATAGGTGCAGTCGGGGAGCTCATATTTTGAGCACAACATTGGATGAAGCTGACCAAAACACCCAAGAGTTCGGCCCTCAACAACCACAGCTGCCGCACGTCCAGGGTGGAGACGCGAATCATCAACTAAAAAGCTGTCCTGAGTCTCAAGACCCATTGAATTCAACACCGTTGCAAGTACCCCGCGAGCCATGTAGTAGTCAGGGGCCTGACTTTTACCGCTCGTGAACCATCGCGACATACGACGATCGCCACAAATCACCCCACCAAGACGTGCTGACTGCACAATCTCCTGATTTGCAGGTTGAAATACATGGCCGATTTCAAACACCCAACAACCTGGCTGGGAAGCTTGAAGATTGCGTTGGCAAATCTGTAAGTGCTCTTGCCAGAGAGAAGTTCTGAGATGACTGGTTTCTGCAAAGAGAGGATTACTAATGGCAACCCTATTGGGGTCATCAGCATCAGCTCCGGTGAGCGATAAGCAGTTGATCTCCTGTAATCCAGCTGCACAAAGCCTGCGACGCAAACGCCGTTCAGCCTGTTGGGTAGCTGTTAAACCTCCTGGGACAAGAGGGTGAGGTAGGTGGACCTCAAAACGGTCAAAGCCAATAAGACGAGCCACCTCTTCGATGAGATCCACCTCCCTGAGCAGATCCATTCGACGAGACGGAGGCACCACTACGGTCCATCCTTCTTCGCAGGAGGTCAGCTGGCATCCGAGTGCTGAAAGGCAACTTCCAACTTGTTCATCACTGATATGGCTCGCTGCTTGACCTTTTGACGCAAGAGGGCCAAGCATTCGATGGATGGCATGGCGGCGGAGTTTCACCAAAGGTTCAGGACCAGATTCGGCGCAGCATTGCCAGCTGCGACCAGTCACTCCTTCAAGCAAATCCTCCATCAGCTGAAGAACACGCCCAGCAGCAAGCAAGGTGATCTCTCGAGGTAAACCCTTCTCGAAGCGAGAACTCGCATCCGTCCGCAATCCTGTTGCTCGACTGCTGCTACGTATCGAAGCGGGAGTGAAGAGCGCTGATTCCAGCCAAATTCTTCGAGTAGCAGAGGTCACACCGCTTTCAGCACTTCCAATCACCCCAGCAATCGCAACTGGATGATCACGACAAGTCACCAACTGAACTCGTTCGTCAACCTCAATCGTTCGACCGTCTAAACCAGTGAACGGCTCATGAGCCCTCCCTTGCCTGAGGCCAAAATCGGAGGGCTGAAGGTCGGCACCACAAAGTTGTTCCAGCGCATCGACATCAAAGGCATGCATTGGTTGACCTTGTTCCAACATCACTAGATTGGTGATGTCCACAATCGCGTTGACAGGTTTTACGCCAGCCCGTAAAAGCTTCTGTTGCAGCCATACAGACGAATGCTTGCCACCGTCGAGCCCACTGACTTCGGTTAAGGCATAGATCCCTCCCTTCTTCATTGCGGCAGCGTCAGTTGCTGAAGGATTCAAATCTGCTGTCAACTTGGGTGCCAACAACTGAGGCAATTGGAGACTCGCTCCGGTCAGCGCAGCAACTTCCCTCGCAATACCTGTCATTGACAGACCGTCAGGCCTATTCGCAGTGATCGCCAACTCCAGCACTGTGTCGTCTAAACCAAGACATGAAGCCACTGCCGTACCGGGTGTAGGGACGTTCTCCAGCAAACCGTCCAAGACAGCAATGCCATCCACTTCAGTGGGCTGACCAAGCTCAGCAAGAGAACAAATCATTCCTTGACTTGCAACACCCCGCAGATCACCGGCCTTAATCGTGAGGTTGACCGCAGGAAGCACCGCACCAATGGTTGCAACTGCGACATGAATTCCCGTCTTTACGTTGCTGGCACCACAAACGATCTGAACCGGATCCGATGCGCCAATGTCAACCTTGCAGACACTGAGCTTGTCAGCATTGGGATGTTTGACGCATTCAAGGACATAACCAACAACAACACCTTGAGCTAATCGACTCAAATCATCGATCTCTTCCACCTCAAATCCAGCCATAGAGAGGCGTTCGCCTAGTTGATCAGCGGCTTCATTTACTTGGACGAGATCCTGCAACCAGGAAAGCGAGACCCGCACGTCGACGATTCAATCAGAGTCAGATCCTACGAAGCACCGCGTAATCGTCAAAAGCTGAATCGTGACAGTCGAAGATGTAAACTCATTTTTTGTTACTTCGCATCGCTTCTGCGGCGCTACGTCCTTATGGCCAAAAACAAGGGCGTCCGGATCGTGATCACTCTTGAGTGCACTGAATGCCGGTCCGCCTCCGCCTCCGAAAAACGTTCTCCTGGCGTGTCTCGCTACACAACGGAGAAGAATCGACGAAATACCACTGAACGGCTGGAGATCATGAAATTCTGCCCTCAGCTCAACAAGATGACCCTCCATAAGGAGATCAAGTGATCTTGAAGGTATTCATCGTTCAACAGTTTTCCTAAGTAATGTCTAGTTCCTTCTTTAAGAAGCGTCTTTCTCCGATCAAACCTGGAGATCCCATTGATTACAAAGATGTGGATCTACTCAAAAAGTTCATCACAGAGCGAGGCAAAATCCTTCCCCGTCGTTTGACTGGTCTCACTGCAAGACAGCAGCGTGATCTTACAAATGCGGTCAAGCGCGCCCGCATTGTTGCTTTGCTGCCGTTCGTCAATCCAGAAGGCTGATCCACTGGCTTCATCTTCTCTCCACCCCGGAGATCTCGTTGGCGTTCAAGAATCGAAGGGTATTCACCTAGCTGTTGTCGAATCACTTCAAGGCAGCAAAGCTCGGCTAAAGCTCGGATTTGACCGTAAATCCGTTGTTTTGCCTCTGCGGCAACTCGATCTCATTTGCCCCCTACCTGTTGGATCTGAGGTTCCAAACGGTTTGGGGGCTTTGCCATGGCAGCTCACAGCAGAACAAGTCAACATCTCTTGTCTCGATCGTCGCAGCTGGGTCGCAGCATGGGTCTTGCTTTTGGAATCAGATGAAACTGTTGAGATTGAGTTCTTTAGTGATCTGGTATGCGGGGGAACCAGTCCAGCCCAGCTGGCATTGGCATGGTTGGCATTAACGGGACCTCAGCTGTGGTTCCGATACAAGCAAGATCAGATCAAAGCGCGCTCAGCTGAAGAACTGAAACCTCTGCGTCGTCAGCAACGTCGCGTTGCTCTTGAGCAGCTCAAAGAACAACGTTGGAAAAATTTATTGAATGCAAGACAGAAGGTTGATTCACAAAATCTCCCTGAAGCCTTGCGCGACAGATTGGAGCAACTGAAAGACCTGGTCTCAGGTTCTCTCGATTTCGAACAACTTGATAATGCAGTTCAGCAAAGCTTGATCGGATTGCGCCTCGGGCAAGACCGGGCTGATATTCGCCTTTTATTGGTGGACCTTGGCCTTTGGGATCCTCATCAACTGGTCTCAATAGCGGGCACTACCTGGTCATCAGGATTCAGCCCCGCCCTCCTAGAGGAAGCTCAACGCTTGGTTGAGCTAAACGCAAGCGAACGACCTGGTGATTCGTCGCGTGTTGATCTTTGCCATCAGCGCTGCGTCACGATCGACGATGAGGAGACCCGAGATATTGACGATGGCTTAGCGCTTGAACGTCGAGAGGATGGCAGTCAAAGACTATGGATTCACATTGCCGATCCTGGGCGACTGATCGAAGTGGATTCAGCACTTGACCTGGAAGCCAGACGTCGCGGTAGCAGCTTATATCTAGCGAAAGGCAATCTCCCGATGTTTCCGGAATCTTTGTCAACGGGGCCTTTTAGCTTGAAAGCACGCATGCGAACCGCTGCCTGGAGCATCTGGGTTGAACTGACCAAAGAAGGAGAAATCGGAGATCACGGGATTGAACGCAGCTGGGTTCAACCGACCTACAGACTCAGCTATGAAGATGCCGATGAGTTGATTGAGTTAGCACCTCCAGAAGATCCCGATTTAGCTGAATTGGATGCGCTCCTTAGCCTTCGACGCGACTACCGAGTCAGCAATGGAGCCCTGCTGATGGATCTTCCAGAAGGACGTATTCGCTGTCGAGACGCTCAACCCTCTCTAGAGATCTCTGAACCTGGGAGATCAAGGCAGATGGTGGCCGAAGCCATGATCCTTGCAGGTGCGGTAGTGGCTCGATTTGCAGAGTTGCATGATCTTGCTCTGCCATTCCGGAGCCAGCTTCCAGCTGAACTTCCCCCCAACTCCGAATTGGAAGCGCTACCAGCTGGAGCCGTGCGATTTGCCGCCATCAAGCGTTGTCTCAGCCGCGGACTGATGGGGACGCAACCCGCAGCACACTTCAGTTTGGGACTTGCCTCTTACGCACAAGCCACATCCCCAATTCGCCGTTACGGCGATCTCGTTGTGCAAAGGCAGCTGGAAGCCCAACTCAGCAAACAAGAACCCATCAATCGCGATGATCTCCAGATCCTTCTGAACGACTTTGATGCGTCGGTACGAGAGGGCATTGGTATTTCAAGAGAAGATCAACGCCACTGGCAGCAAGTTTGGTTTGAACAGCATCAGAACGCACAATGGAATGCATTGTTTTTGCGTTGGTTGCGACCCCAAGATCAGCTTGGACTCGTAAGGATTGAGGACTTAGCGATGGATGTTGCTGCGGAATGTCCAAGACAAGCTGAACCAGGTGACGCCGTTTTAATCAAAGTGCAACACGCGGATTCTCTTCGTGACCAACTCAGACTCATGGCAATAAATGCCTAACTCTTCAATGAGCCATCAAGACGAATTCCGCGTATCCAAGGCCCCCAAGGGTTCGCGACAGCATGTAACTCAATCTTTTTTGACCGATCCTGAACGGCAAGCCACTCATGCAATTCTGGCTCCAAGGTGATCAGGGGCCAACGCCTGCCACCCATCACTTCAAACTCGTATCCATCGCCATCAAAAAGAACTGTCCCTGACCAAACATGTTGATTAGGTTGATTGGGAGTTTCCCAAGACAAGTGCTCGTCTTGTCCTAGCCAAGAACCATCGCCGCTTAATAAAGCTGGATTCTCAAGACAAGCATGCTGCCGCTGTTTCCAATGCGGATGATGCCAAGGAGTATCCCAGAGCGGGACGATTCCAGAGGGTGCCGACGGCTCATCAATTAATTCGTCTTGCAGAGCACGTATGGGAAGTGATGCGAGTGGGCAACGGAGCTTTATCGCCAAAGCCGCTGCTGCACCTGCTGCCTGTCCCACATTAAAAATCAAAGGTTGCAGCCTTGTGGCTCCATTGGCCATATGGCTCGTGCTGAAGCACTTATCTGCAGCAAGCAAGTTTTCAACATCCGCACACACCAACGTTTGATAGGAGATACAGAAGGGAGTGCCCGTCCATCGGCCACCCCAACGACAGCTCTTGGGGGCAAGTGGCCAATCAGCCCCTGGATAGTGATGATCGTTGGCGTAATTACCAACGGCAATTGATTCAATCTCTCCAGCCTGATTCAGAGGAAGAGGTGCAATCGATTGACCTGTTGTTTCAGGGAGCAAGTTCTGCTCGATCACGGTCTGGAGACCGACCATCCTCCGCCCCTCTCGCCAATAGGGCATAGCCGCCAAGCAGGGAGCTGGACTTCCAGCATCAGGAGGAAATCCCTCTCCTTGTGTTAACCAACCAGCACTACAACGCTGAAGCTCATTGGCAAAGCAAAGGCTATGAGCTTGCATTTCAGCCATCAGTTCAGCCTCCGCATTGGGGTCGCTACTGAAAGCTCGCTCTAGTCCGAAATGCCAGTCATTTCCATGCAACGGCCAATTCAGCATCGATAGTCCACCGGGCAAGCGGCCATAGGTGATGGTGCGTTCCAAACCGAATTGCTCACAAGCGTGTTGAAACGGAGCGCACAAAATTGGAGTACTCGATTCAGATGAATGAAGGGCCTGATTATTTGGTAACTGGTCACTTTGGAGCTGGGTCATCACCACCCAAGTTGGAGATTGAATGGGAGATTGTTTAAAAAAAGGATCACTGCTTAAAAATTGTTGATCAGGAGCGCTCGGTTCCTGCCATTGTTCGCGTGGCTCCCAACCCAAACGAAACGGACATCCAATCATCGGCAGCAAATCGCCTCGATCACTCCCATCGATCACAACATCACAATCAATGCGATGAATAACTCCTGATCGTTCAATCAACACTGACTCGACGATTGATCCAGAGCAACGCACATCAACAAGCTGACAATCCGCCCACCACTGAAGCTTCTTCGGAAGTGCATGGACCCAGTTTTGAAGAATTGACTCAGCCGTGATCGGACGATATCCAAAACAACTCACCCAGTTCTGATCCAAGCCATCAGGTTCAGCTTGATATAAAGCTCTGAGGAAAGCACCCCACAATCCTGTTTGCCAAGCAGCTAGTTCATTGCCATCAGGACAACAAACTCCTGCAGTGCTTACCATCCCACCTAACCAGGAACCTGGAGTCAGAAGGAGCGTGGTGGCCCCGGTTCGAGCTGCCTGGATAGCAGCTGCAACCCCTCCCGTCCCACCACCCCAAACAACAACGGGGCTATGGGAAATTTCAGTCATCACTCTTGAATGGAATCACGAAGGCTGATCCGCATTTGGTCTTCCAAAGGGAGATGGTTGAGACAGCGAAATCGAAGGGCCACAAGCTGTTCAAATAACGGGTTGACTTTGCAGATTGGTGGGATATGAACGAGCCTGCGGCCAAACAAAACAATGTCTCGTTCAAAAGGGCATTGGGAAGGGATGAGTTGCACAATAAGAGACGAAATTCTTTCGTCGGACGGGTCAAAAGCATCGAGCCATTGCTTGATGGAATCGAGCAGTCTCCAAGGCCGAGCCTCGTGATCAGGGCAGGAAACCAAGCTGCTAATCAGTGGACTCTTGCCCACAAGAGCTCTGGCCCAGGTCAAGAGAAGATCAAGTTCACTTTGGTGTAGGTAGCCATCAGCCAAAGCCACAGTGACAGCTGATTGGAGAAATTCTTCAGCAATCTTGGGGTTCGTCGAGAAATGACGACTGATGTCATCTAAATCAGGTGCTTGGCAGTAATTCCAATCAAAAGGCTGTAGTGAAGAGTCATCATTCAGCCGATCAGCCAATATCTGCGACTCGGATTCATCAAAGTCTCCATCGGCTAAAGCAAGCTGATGAAGCGCTGCAAGCCAAACAATCCTGGCTTCATCATCGAGTGCAGCATTAAACATCGGTATGGAGTCGTAAAGGGGGGAGGTCGTTAGGATCCAAGACCAGAAGGGGGTAGCCCCGAGTCGACCATGATTTATACCCTTACAACTCCTCTCTACTACGTCAACGACAAACCACACCTCGGAAGTACCTATACCACCGTTGCTTGTGATGCCCTCGCACGTTTTCAAAGGCTAGAAGGGCGCAAAGTTGTTTTTGTAACAGGGGTGGATGAACACGGCCAAAAGATCCAACGCACAGCTTCCCAGCAAGGAATCAGTCCGATCGATCACTGTGATCTCGTCACAGCCAGCTACGAGCTGGCCTGGAAAAATTGGGATATCAGCAATGATCGATTTGTACGAACCACATCAACTCGTCACTTACCACTTGTTAGGCAATTTTTTCAACGTTGTGAGGAGGCTGGCGACATCCGAAGTGGCCGTCAAACAGGTTGGTACTGCGTTGGCTGTGAGGAGTTCAAAGATGATCCCGCCACAGCAGTCAATCCATCTTGTCCAATTCACCAAAAACCACTCGAATGGAGAGACGAAGAAAATCTCTTCTTTTGTTTATCAAACTTCCAAGATAAAATTGAAGATCTAATCAATCAACCTGATTTCATTGCGCCGGCGAGTCGACGCAAAGAAATTCAAAATTTTGTCGCTGGAGGGTTGCGAGATTTTTCAATCTCAAGAGTCAATGTGGAGTGGGGATTACCCGTACCTGGGCACAAAGGTCATACGTTCTATGTATGGTTCGATGCCCTTTTGGGTTACCTAACAGCCCTTTTAGATGATGGAGGCAGCATCGATCTGGATCGTCTGATCAATGTGGGTTGGCCAGTTAATGAGCATGTGATTGGTAAGGACATTTTGCGATTCCACGCTGTTTATTGGCCTGCCATGTTGATGTCAGCCGGTCTGCCTACTCCGAGAAAAGTATTCGGGCACGGTTTTTTAACGAGAGAAGGTCAAAAAATGGGAAAGTCTCTTGGAAATGTTCTTGATCCAGATGTACTTCTGAACCGCTGCGGTACCGATGCGGTTCGCTGGTACCTATTACGCGACATTCAATTTGGTGATGATGGGGATTTCCAACAGCAAAGATTTGTTGATCTAGTCAACAATGATCTTGCAAATACGATCGGTAATCTTCTGAATCGTACATCATCTATGTCTCGTAAGTGGTTCAACGAATCAACTCCAATCGTTAATCCAGATGACAGTAATAATCATGAGCTGCGCGAGCCTGCTGAGTTGACAATTAAAACTGTGCGTGAATCAATGCCAACGATGGCCTTTCAGAAGGCCGCAGAAGCCATTCTTCAGCTTGCAATTCAAGCTAATGGCTATCTAAACGACCAAGCACCTTGGAGCAAAATGAAAAAAGGTGGACAAGAAGGTCAAGTCGCGATCGATCTTTACGGAGTATTAGAGAGCTGTCGTCTCGTGGGATTGTTATTGAAACCAATCGTTCCTGAGCTGAGTAAGCGAATTCTCAGCCAGCTTGATCAACCCGCATCAGTTGAAAACTGGACAACGGAGCTGGTATGGGGTCGCCTCGAATCAGGCCAACCACTTCCCCTACCAAAACCAGTGATGCAAAGACTGGAGCTCGAAGAAGCACTGTGATGAGCGTTCGGCGGCTGAAGAAAAGCAGGCAATGGAAAAGCCATGGATTGATCAGTTCCGTAATGATCAGCCTATTGCTGCTTGGCTGCAATTCATCCTCTGAGAATCAGTCAGAAACTGATGCGCCTCCACCCTTCGTATTTAGAAAGCTCGAGCTCGAACAGAAAAAACCAGGTGGGAATGTTGACTGGATACTCTCCAGCCCAGAAGCCCGTTATGAATTAACTCGAAGAATGGTAAGAGCCAAAAATCCCATTGGAAAGCTTTATAATAACAATAATCCTTCCTTTGAAATCAAAGCTGATTTTGCTGTAGTTATCAACGATGGCGAACAGATTATCCTTGAAGGTGATGTTCAATTGCAACAACTTAATGGGCAAAAAATATTAATCAAAGGACATAGATTAATCTGGAGACCAGAATTTTCACAGCTTGTCATGGATCAAAAGCCTATGGCTTTTGACGAACAATCCAGAATTACAGCCAATATCGCTACACTTCAACAAGATACGAATAATCTAACTCTTAATGGTCCTGTTGAGCTTGATCGCTGGCAAAAAGAAGTTGATTTAAAAATAAAACCCGATACAGCTTTGCAAACTGGCAAGGCAATCTGGAATTTAGATGATGGATCACTCCAAGCGGAAGGTCCCATAACGGGACAACACCGTGATCCAGAAGGAGTAGTTTTAGAACAACTTGAAGGACGAAACCTGACTGGCAACACCAAAGATGGGCTCATTACTGTAAAGTCGCCAGTAACAGTAAAAATTCCCAAGAATAAGGGTCTCTTGCGTGCTGATGACACCACTTGGAATTTCCAAAAGCAAACCTTAAATAGTCAAAAACCATTTCAGGGATTGATCAATCAAACAGAGATCATAGGTGACAGTTTTTTTGCTGAGTTAGATCAAACTACAGTTCTCATTCGAGAGAGATGCATCATTGAACAACCTGGAGAGCAATTAAGAGCTAGACAATGTCGTTGGAACTGGAAAACTAACGCAGTTTTAGCTACTGGAGATGTTCGATTAGAACGTGACGCCAATAATCAAATCACAGAAGCACAAACACTTAGTGGAAACGTGGGAGAGAAGGGTTCACTGGTTTTCTCAGCTCCTGATAATAAAGTTCGCTCTGAGGTCACAATTAAGAAAGGAATAGGAGACGTTAACCCAACTGAGCGTTCAAAACCTCAGTTGGAGTTCTGAGACATGACAGAAAACGAACAACTCATAGACAGCTATAATAGTAATCATTCACTGATAATAAAAAATATATTGATAGCAATAACGGCTTGAAAGAGATTTAGGCAAAACAATAAAATCTCAGAAATTTCACAAAAAATCTCACAATAAACTCATTCTACTTAGAAAGAATTATAATCAATCCTAAAAGAGGTAGTAAAAGAATGCTTCATGAACGAAATCAGAATTCACAATGTTTGAGAAATGAATTATTGACCGACTCTTTAGACAAAAGATCATTAGCCAACATCAACAAGCCAATACCCATAAGAGCGAGAGCAACTCCTTTGTCAGTGTCTGCAGCATCTGATACTAACCTGGAAAGATTTTGATGTTGCTCCCAGGAATAGATCATCGAGTGCAGAGAGTTTATTGCCCTCTAAAAGTAAGTGATTCAAAGGCCTTAGAAGGGTTCAGCAATGTTCCGTAACAGGCAATATGTATTCAGTTGAGCATCAAACCTTCAAATCTGTTGCAAAGACTACTCGATTGATTTGCACCGTTCGTTAACTTTGGCGTGCCAATGCAAAAAGGCTCATGGATCCAATTGCTTTGACCATCGGACAAAAATTCGAGATCGAAAAGCTTTCAAGAGACATCGATCAATTGAATGATGTTGATAAGCTTCAGACGATTGCTAAAGAGCTCCTTGTGGCATGGAAATCACAGCAAGCGGCTTCAGCCTGGATTATCCGTCAGCAAAAAGGATTATGAAACGTCTCAGATCTCTACCTTACCAATAGAAAAATTAAATCAAAAAGCATGTTTTTAAATCACCAAAACTTAATTTAGTTTCTACTGTACACATTTTGCGAAAGAAGTATCGCGAAAACTAGAGTTGACAACATAATTTTTTTACTTAGCAAAAGCACTTTAAAGTCTCTAAAACC
>TARA_B100001093_G_scaffold52980_1_pt1 | contig 13878 bp, 10 predicted proteins | sample TARA_B100001093 | Tara Oceans TARA_B100001093 (sample SAMEA2623116) | marine metagenome | biome: marine biome (ENVO:00000447); feature: surface water layer (ENVO:00002042); material: "saline water (ENVO:00002010), including plankton (ENVO:xxxxxxxx)" | depth 5 m
ATCAAATCTGCTGAATTTATACTTTTCACCAACCCATTTATATGACATACTGTTAATTTGAATATAAGGAATATCATTAATTATTTTTACATAGTCAGTGTGATGATGTCCACTAATACAAGCTACAACTTTTGGCTTGGTTCCAAATAAATAATTTGATTCAATAATCTTTCGTATTTCCTCTCTATTAGCTATGCCGCCATTTGATTCCAAACTTTGATGACTAAATATAATAGTTGGTTTTAAAGTTTTATTCAATTGATTTTTTAACCATATTTTTTGACTATCACCTATGTATCTATAGTATCCATTCCACGGATTTGGATTTTTATCATTTCCGTCTAAAACAATAAATTTAAAACCATTATGATTAAAGGAATAGTAACTTTCTTTCATATTCCACCAATTCATTGTCTCTTTTTTGGTATAACCAAAATCATTAAAATCATGATTGCCTAAAACATGATATTTTTTACCGCCATAATGGTTCCACTTATCTATAAACGGTTGATTTTTTTTTCTTGGTAAAGAAAAATCACCTAATTGAATAATAAAATCAGGTTGTCTTCTTTTCATTTCACTTATAAATACATTCAACCGAGATAAACCATCATGAATTATGTCTTGGTGTACGTCAGCAACTATTCCTATTCTGGTATTAGTTTTTTTAATTTTGAATGCCGAAAGAGATAATGGAACAGAAATAACTAAACTTCCTTTCAAAATATTTCTAACAAAGTTTCTTCTTTTCATTTTACAATTTTCTATTTCAACTTAAAGGTTGTTACAACAATTCCGTGATCAGATGGATAATTGATTTTTTTATTATTAATTGTGAGGGGTTCATTAAAAAATGAATTGTAAGAAACTGAAGCTGTGGATTTAATAGATTTCCCTTTGTAAAATATATAGTCAATTCTGTGTGAGTCTTTTCTTCCCTTTTTATCCCATGTTACACCAGGATGAGTGATTGGGTTTGAATTTTCTTTTCTATAACTGTCTATTAACCCTAAATCATCTAATATCTTGGTTGCCTGCCATGGAACAATTAAATTGTTATGAAGTTTTCTTGTTTTTTTTGTCCAATCAAGATGTGAGAGTGAATTCATATCTCCACCAAATACAAGGGGAATTGAGTCTGCTTCTTTTGTGAATTTTTTTAAATATGGCAATACCTTTTCTATCATCTCATGTCTATATCCAGTTTTTTCCCACATCAATAGTTCATCTACAGATTTTCCCATATTTTCTGGTTCATTGTCCCATGGTAAGTAGTGAAACCAGTTACTTAAAAAACGAATAGTTTTTCCATTTATTGGAATTTCAATTCCACCCAGGTAAAATGGAAAATCTGTATCTATTCTTTTTCCAAACGGGTATTTAGAAAAAACAGATAAATTTACCGATTTATCATCCAGAGCTGTACCCTCAGACGCAATTAAATGAAAGTTATATCCCAAGTAATTGGCAATAAATGGCCCTGACCCATAAGTTTCAACCATTAATATAATATCAGGATTTATTTCAGAAATGATTTTAGCAACATTCTCTTGACCATTTTCAATATCATTACCACCATGTAAAATATTCCAGGCCATTACCTTAAACTCAGTCTTTTGAGCATTAATTTTAACAAAAAACAGAATAAAAATTACGAGCTTAAAAAAGAGAAGGTTTGATTTCAACATAATTTTTAATACAAGTTAAGTGTATTTTGTTAAACATGTAATTTTTTAGTTCCTACACAATGACTATATTTGTACAGTTGTGTATGTTATGAGTTAAAACTTGTAACATGGTTTGTAGAAAACCGATGAAGAGCTTTCCTGAAAATGGAGAGCTTTTTTTGTTTGAAGCAAAAAATGAGTTAAAATTTTTTTAAATTAGGTAAATGAGATTAGCTCTAATTTTATTCATTTTTATTGTATTAGGTTGTTCTAATGATTCTAAAAATATAGATCAATTTAAATTGCTACCTACTGTCCAGAACTTTACTTTTAATGAGGGTTTTTCTAATCTTAATCACAACAATATAAATTATGCTTTTTCAAATAATAATGATCAACTTCCTATACTTTATGATTTTACAAATCATATTTCAAATAGTAATGAAAATGAAGCTTCAATTCATTATGTAATTAATAATGATCTCGAACTAGAAAGCGAAGGCTACATTATTAATATTTTAAAAAATAAAATTTCAATTGAAGCAAAAGATAAACAAGGTTTATTTTATGCATTTATTACTCTTGATCAAATGTTGGAAGACTCTAAAGCAAACAATATAAATTTACCTTTGTTGACCATCAAAGATTTCCCATCATTAAAATTTAGACCCATACATATTGATGTCAAACATCATTTAGAAAAAAAATACTATTATTTTAATTTAATTGATCATTTAGCTAAACAAAAGATCAATGGAATTATTGTCGAGTTTGAAGATAAATTAAAATATCAACTGAGGCCAGAAATTGGTGCCCAAAGTGCATTGGAAATTGATTGGTGGATTGAGTTGAGTGATTATGCAATTCAAAGGAATATTATGATAAATCCATTAGTTCAAGGTTTAGGTCACGCATCATTTATATTGAAACATGATAAATACAAACATTTGAGGGACGTTCCCAATAGTGATTGGGCTTTTAATCCATTAAATCCCAAAACCTATGAACTTCAGTTTGATCTTTACCTCGACGCAATAAGAGCTACACCGCATGGTAAATATTTACATGTTGGAGGTGATGAGGTTCATTTAGTTGAAAGAAATGGTAAAAGTGAGTTAGAACTAAATTTAATTTGGTTAAGCAAGGTTTGTCAATTTGCAGAAAAACATAATAGAACACCAATTTTTTGGGATGACATGCCTCTTAAACACGCTGGTGTGTATTCCCCCATGTTCGATAGCGAAATCAGTGAAGAAAAAGTAGATGAAATATGGAAAAAAAATGAATTAAACTTAAATAAGTTTATAGAGAAGTTCCCAAAAAATGCGATCTACATGAGATGGAATTATCAAAAATCGGACACTTATGGTAATTTAAAAGCAATGGATTGGTATTCAAAAAATGATTTAAATGTAATGGGTGCAACCGCTGGCCAAACAAGATGGACTTTAATGCCTCAAAATCAAAGTAATATTCCTCAAATTAAGGCTTTTGCTATCAATTCAATTGAAAAAAAATTAGATGGATTGTTATTAACCCTTTGGGACGACGATTCTCCTCATTTTGAACTTTACAAAAGAGGAATTGCTGCATTTGCTGAGTACTCTTGGTCGGGTAATAAAATTACAATTAATCAATTTAAAATAAATCATAGACATAGAACTTTTGGATCAAAATTTTCAAGTAACAAATATGAATTTATAGATAAACTTGAAAAACCAGTTAGTTTATGGTTAAACATGTTATTGAAAGAAAATGTAAGAAGGTCATCAATAGCGAAAGCGAAAAACCCCAAAGAAACATTCATTATTGAACTTCCAGATCATAAAAATCCTGGAAATTGGTCAAAAAAATATTCAAAAAAAATTAATGATGCAAAAAACTCATTGTTAATTAGCAGTGAAGTTGAAAGCGTTATAAAAGAATTACAAGAAAAAAAATCAAATAATAAATTTACACTTGAGGTTTACAATCAAGTTAATGAGTTAGTCAAGTTTACCTCAAATGTTATCATCTCTTTGGAAAAAATAGATATGTCTGGGAAAGGTAAATTTGAAAGTAAAATTGATTCAAATGAGGTAAAAAAAATCGAACAGAAATTCTTATCAATGAGAAATAGATTCGAAGAAGTTTATGCAAAATCAAGAATATTGGAAAAATCTGATAATTATATTTTGGATCAGGATCATCATGATCACCCTGCAAATCAAAGTAAAAATTTTGATTGGCAGTTTTTCTCTGAACTATTTTTAATTGAAAAACTAAAAGAAAATTAATTTTATGAAAAATTACAACAGAAGAAAGTTTCTTAAAACTACAGCAATATCAGCTGCAGGATTGACAGCAGCCAGTACACTATCAAATTGTGATAGTTCAAATTCCATACCCAGTTCAAAAGGAAATTATATGGGAGATTTTGCTGCTCCAAAATTAAAAACAATAAAGACTGCATTTATTGGTCTAGGTGCTAGAGGAAGTGGTCATCTAAAATCCATAGCTAAACTAGAAGGAGTAGAGATTGTAGCCTTAAGTGATCTTTATGAAGAAAATATTGAAAGAAATAATAAAATTGCAAATGATATAGGTAAGGGGGAAAGACATAAAAATATTGTTAAATATTGGGGCGAGGAGAATAAATGGAAATTAATGTTGGAAGAGATCAAACCTGATGTAGTATTTATATCAACTAATTGGAATAATCATGCTCCCATGGCAATCTTTTCAATGTTAAAAGGAGCACATGCATTTGTTGAAGTTCCAATTGGTGTAACTATGGAGGACATGTGGAATATTGTTAATACCTCAGAGGAAACACAAAAACACTGTATGATGATGGAAAACGTAAATTATGGACGAGATGAATTAATGTACTTAAATATGTGTAGAAAAGGGGTTATTGGGGAATTATTACACGCTGAAGCTGCATACATTCATGAATTAAGATTTCAGATGAATCAAATGGAAAAGGGAACAGGATCATGGAGAACTTATCATTACGCAAGTGGAAAGGGTAATCTTTATCCAACACATGGATTAGGACCAGTTGCTCAGTATATGAACTTAGGAAGAAAAGAAGACTCATTTAAAAGTATAGTTTCTTATTCCAGTCCTGCGGTTGGTAGAAAATTATATGCTAGAAAAAACTATTCTGATGATCATAAGTGGAATAAATTAAATTATGAAAATGGAGATTTGAATACTTCCATTATCAAAACAGTCTTGGGAAGAACTGTTTTGGTCCAATGGGATGAAACAAGTCCAAGACCGTACACTAGACATAATCTTGTTCAAGGCACAAAAGGAACATTAGCTGGTTTTCCAACTAGAATTGCTTTGGAAGGGGGGGTTGAGGGACTTTCTACCAATCATCACTCATGGATAGAAGGAGAAGATTTAGAAAAATTATATGAAAAATATGATCACCCACTTTATAAAAGATTGAATCAAAAAACAAAAAACAGTGGACACGGAGGTATGGATGGTATTATGAGATTTAGAATTATTGAATGTTTGAGGAATGGAATTCCACTTGACCAAAATGTATATGAAGGATGTTTTTGGAGTGCTGTCACACCATTGAGTGGAAAATCAATTTCTGAGGAAGGTATGCCCCAACAATTTCCTGATTTTACAAGAGGAAAATGGAAAATAACAAGTCCATTAAAAATAATAACTTAAAAATCTAGATATGATAAAAAAAATATATCACATTATATCAACACTACTTGTAATATCTACCATTTCATGTCAAGACCACGATCAATGGATTTATTTATTTGATGGCAATTCAACAGAGGGTTGGCGCGGATATAATTCTGAAATTATGCCACCTGGTTGGACGGCTAAAGATGGTATGCTAATGTATGATACCGAGCTTGAACTGGAACAAAACTACAATGGAGGTGCAGATATCATATATGGCAAAGAAGAGTTCGAAAACTTTGAGTTATATTTAGAATGGAGAATTCCAGAGGGAGGTAATAGCGGAATTTTTTATCATATTAAAGAAGGTTACGGATCTCCACCAGAAGTATCACCGGAATATCAATTGATAGATGACATAAATTATGCTAGAATTCATGATTTGAAATCATACAATGAACAATTTGGAGCAGAGGAACCAGAAAAACTTCAAGATTGGCAAAAAACAGCTGCAAATTATGCAATGCATAATGCTGATCCCTCAAAAAAGAAATTAAACCCAGCAGGCAAGTGGAATTCTTCAAAAATTATTTTTACCAAAAAAAAAGTAGAGCATTGGCTCAACGGAGAAATTGTTCTTTCATTTGTTCCATGGTCTGAAGATTGGTATGAAAAAAGAAACTCGGGAAAGTTTAATGATGCACCAGATTATGGTAAATATAAAAAAGGGTTTATTGGCCTACAAGATCATGGAAGTTCACTTTGGTTTAGAAATATAAAAATTAAAAGATTGTAGAAAATTTATGACAAGGATAATATTATTTTTAATTCTAATTTTTTCAACCAATAACTATTCGCAGTGGAAGCCCAAAGGAGATAGAATAAAAACAATTTGGGGTGAATCATTGATTCCAACTAATGTTTTGCAAGAATATCCCAGACCGAATTTAAAAAGAGAAAAGTGGAAAAATTTGAATGGACTTTGGAATTATAAAATAACAAATAAAGGTGATAAAAAACCAACTAGATACAATAAAAAAATTTTAGTACCATTCCCTTTAGAGTCCAGCCTTTCTGGTGTTCAAAAAAGAATTACCAAAAATCAAGAATTATGGTATCAACTTAATTTCAGGGTACCAAAACAGTGGAAACATAAACAAATTATTTTACATTTTGGTGCTGTTGATTGGGAATCAGAAGTTTGGATTAATAATAAAAAAGTAGGGTTTAATCAAGGAGGTTACACCCCCTTTTCTTTTAACATAACCCCATATTTAAAAAGCGGAAAACAAAAATTAGAATTACGTGTTTGGGATCCAACAAATGATGGTTATCAACCAGTAGGAAAACAGGTAAAAAATCCAGCTGGGATTTGGTACTCACCTGTTTCTGGAATATGGCAAACTGTTTGGTTAGAGCCGGTGGAAAAAACTTACATAACTAATTTAAAAGTCAGTTCAGATATCGATAAATCAAATGTTATTATAGATACTGAATTCTCGACTGATGTAAAGAATTATCTTTTGGAGTTTACAATAAAGGATAATGATAATATAATTTATAAATCATTAAAAAAACCCGTTTCAAAACAAATAATTAAAATTAATAAACCAAAGCTTTGGAGTCCAGAATCTCCATTTCTGTATGATTTAAATATCAAATTAATTTCTAATGGCATTGTACTAGATGATTTATCATCATATTTTGGGATGAGAAAAATTTCAATAAAAAAAGATATAAATGGTACAAGAAGAATGGTATTAAACAATAAAGAGTATTTTCAACTAGGTACCTTAGATCAAGGTTGGTGGCCAGATGGATTATATACTGCTCCATCAGACGAGGCTTTAAAATTTGATATCCAAAAAACAAAAGAATACGGTTTTAATATGATAAGAAAACACGTAAAAGTTGAACCAGCAAGATGGTATTATCATGCTGATAAAATTGGAATGTTAGTTTGGCAAGATATGCCTAATCCTGCACGAATAAACCCGCCAGAGTGGCAAAGAAATAAATTTTTCGACGGTTTAGAATTAAAACCTAACACTACAGTTAAAACAAATTTCAAAATGGAATTAAATAAAATGATGGATTTTTTACACTCAAATCCATCAATTGTATCTTGGGTTATATTTAATGAAGGTTGGGGGCAATTTGACACTATAAAAATTTCAAACTGGGTGAAAGATAAAGATCCAAACAGGCTTGTAAATTCAGCTAGTGGAGGTAACCACTATAAAGTGGGAGATATAACTAGTGTACATAATTATCCAGAACCTAAAATGCTTTTTTATGATCCCGATAGAACAAATGTTTTGGGTGAGTTTGGTGGAATTGGTTATGCAGTTAAAAATCATCTTTGGCAGAGTGATAAAAATTGGGGATATATCAAATATTTAAGTTCAGTTGAAGCAACAAATGAGTATGTCAATTTTTCAAATCTTTTAAAGGAATTGGTACCAAAAGGTTTTTCCGCTGCTGTTTACACCCAAATTACCGATGTTGAAGGTGAGGTAAATGGATTAATGACTTACGATAGAAAAGTTCTAAAAATGAGTCAAAAAAAAATCTATAGAGCTAATAGGGATGTTATCTCAACATTGCCAGCAAAATTCATTAAAATACCTCCAAATGAAGGTTCAAAATCATTATTACCATAGACAAAGATGAATATTAAATTTTTTTTAGAAATTGTTTTAATTAACTTTAATTGTAACTATAATATGCCATGAAAATAAACAAAAGACGAAATTTTTTAAAGACAGGAATTGCTTTAGCTTCCATTCCGATTTTAACTCCAAATATTTGGTCAAATATGAAAAATAATCAGTTAAGAACTGCACATATTGGAGTGGGTGGAATGGGCTTGGCGGATTTAAATGATATAGCTTCACACAAATCTGTTAATGTTGTTGCTTTATGCGATGTAGATACAAATGCGCTCCAAAAAGCTGGAAAGTTATATCCCAATGCAAAAAAATATAAGGATTACAGAAACATGCTTAATCAAATGAAAGATAAAATAGATGCAGTTATTGTATCTACACCTGATCATACACATGCTCCTGCCTCTTTAATGGCAATGAACTTTGGCAAGTCTGTGTACTGTCAAAAACCATTGACTCATCATGTTAGTGAGGCAAGAGCAATGAGAAAAATTGCTCAAGAAAAAAATTTAATCACACAAATGGGTATTCAGGTTCATTCATTTTACGATTATAAACTAGCAACTCTTTTAATACAATCGGGTATAATTGGTAAGGTAAGTACAGTCAGAGCCTGGTCACCCAAAAATTGGGGATATGATGGTTCAATGCCCAAAGGAGAAGATAAGATTCCAGAAAATCTAGACTGGAATCTTTGGTTGGGTACTGCTACAAAAAGACCATTTAAGGAAAAAATTTACCATCCTGGTAATTGGAGAAAAGTTTTAGACTTCGGATGTGGTACTCTAGGTGATATGGGTGTACATATTTTTGATACACCATATAATGCATTACAACTAGATGTGCCTTACACAATTAAAAATAGCTGCAGAAAACCTAATGGATTTGGGTTTCCAGAAAAAAATTCTGTAACATATGAATTTCCAGGAACCAAGTACACACATGAGACACTTAAGTGGATTTGGACAGATGGTCCTGGAGCCCCTAAAAATCATAGGGATTTAAAATTACCAAATAAGGATAAGCTTCCACTTCAGGGAGCTATGTTTATTGGAGATAAAGGCAGACTTTTATTACCTCATTTTATGGAATTTCCAAAGTTAATTGTAAATGGGAAGTATAAAAATATAGATGTTTCTGAATTTGAACGTTCCGGTCAAATTACAAATAAACCTGTTAGAGATTATGCAGGAGAGTCATATTTACATTATCACCAGTTTGTCGATGCTTGTTTGGGAAATGATGTATGTTCAGCACCATTTTCTTATTCTGCAAGATTAACTGAAACCATTTTACTAGGTGTTATAGCTGGAAGATTTCCTGGAAAAACTTTACATTGGGATAATGAAAAAGCAAAATTCAAAGAAGAAGAAGCTAATCAATTTTTAGATGCTCCATATAGAAGTTTTTGAATAAAACTAATTTTAATGAAAAATTTTTCTTTTCTAATTTTTTTAATTTCACATTCTATATTTTGTCAGGATTATTCCTTTGTACAATACAATCAAAAAATTGCTGGCAAGGATTATGGTTTAGAAATGGTACCAATTGAATCTGGTAACTTTATAATGGGCAGTCCTAATGAAGAAGAAAACAGGAAATTAGATGAGGGACCTCAACTCGTTGTTGCTGTAGATTCTTTTTGGATTGCCAAATACGAGACTACTTGGGATTTATATCAACTCTTTATGTTAAGAGAAATAGATTCAGATCAACCTGTTTTTAGTGCTGAAAATGAAGTAATTCTCGATGTTGATGTTGTTTCTGGAGCAACAACACCTTACGTTGAAATGAGTTTTGGTATGGGTACTGACGGATATCCAGCAATTTCTATGACACAGCTTGCTGCAAAAAAATTTTGTAAATGGTTGTCAGCCATGACAGGAAATTTTTACAGATTACCTACTGAAGCTGAGTGGGAGTATGCATGTAGGGCTGGTACAAAAACAGCATATTCATTTGGAAATGATATTGATGTAATTGATGATTACGCATGGCATGCGAATAATTGTGGGGAGTCATACCAAAAAGTTGGAACTAAACTCCCAAATCAATGGGGAATTTATGATATGCATGGAAATGTTTCTGAATGGACATTAGATAAATATGATCCAGATTCTTTTCAAAAATATACGGATTCTGTAAATTATAATCATTTTGAAAAGCCAATAAAAACTTACCCAAGAGTTGTAAGAGGGGGATCTTGGATGGATGATATTAGTCAATTAAGAAGTTCTGCTAGAAAACCCTCTACGAAGGAATGGAAAAAAAGGGATCCACAAATTCCTAGAAGCCTTTGGTGGCACACTGACGCTAAATTTGTTGGTTTTAGAGTAATTAGGCCTGTTAATGTGCCCTCAACGGAAGAGCAAGTAAAATATTGGGAAAAATAAATTTATGAAAAGAAGAAACTTTATTAAAAACACCTCATTAATTTCAGGTTCATTAATGACTCTGTATTCTGGTTTTTCCAACGTTAATTATGGCATCAATAAATATAATTTAAATTATGCTCCTCATTTTGGAATGTTTAAAAACATAGCGGGAAATGATTTAATTGACCAGTTAAAATTTATGCATGATCAAGGATTCATGGCTATAGAAGATAATGGAATGAAAGAAAAAAAAATTGAGTTACAAAATAAAATTTCTTCTTTTTTAGTTAAAAAGAATATGCAGATGGGTGTATTTGTAGCACATAAAATCCATTGGAATAAGCCTAATTTGGCTAGTGGGGATCCAAACACAAGAAAAGAATTTCTAAAGGAAATTAAAGAATCGGTTGAGGTGGCAAAAAGAGTTAATGCAAGGTGGATGACTGTTGTTCCTGGTCATCTAGATTTAAGACTAAATATTGATTACCAGACCCAAAATGTTATTAAAGCCCTAAGGTTAGCTGCCGACATTTTAGAACCACATAATCTTATTATGGTCATAGAGCCTCTAAATTTTCGTGATCATCCTGGATTATTTCTTTCAAAAAGCCCACAAGCTTTTCAAATATGTAAAGCTGTTAATTCACCATCATGTAAGATTTTATTTGATATTTACCACCAACAAATTGAAGAAGGCAACCTAATTCCTAATATTAAAAAGTGTTGGGAGGAAATAGCATATTTCCAGATTGGTGATAATCCTGGAAGAAATGAACCAACTACAGGTGAAATTAATTACAAAAATATTTTTAAGTATATTCATGATAGAGGATACAAGGGTATTTTGGGGATGGAGCATGGAAATTCTAAACCGAACAAAGAAGGGGAATATTCAGTAATCAACGCTTATAAAAAAGTAGATAATTTTTAAAAAAATAAAAATGAAGAATAAACAAGTAACTAGAAGAAATTTCGTAAAAAATACAACTATTGGTACAGGAGCATTATTGACTGTACCATTTTCTGTTGATGCAATGGTAAATACAGGAAGTGTAAAGAAACTAAAACTTGCCCTGGTAGGCTGTGGAGGTAGAGGGACCGGTGCTACTGTTCAGGCTTTAAGAGCTGATAAAGATGTTGAACTGGTAGCAATGGCAGATGCATTTACAGATAAAGTTGAGGAAAGTTTGAAATATATAACTGAAGAGCTTGACGGAGAAATAAAAGTGAAAGTAAATGAGAAAAATAGATTTTCAGGGTTTAATGCTTATAAAAATGCTATTGATTTAGCTGATGTGGTAATATTAGCAACGCCACCAGGCTTTAGACCACAGCATTTTGAATATGCAATAAATAATGATAAACATGTATTTATGGAAAAACCTGTTGCAACTGATGCTAACGGGGTTAGAAGAGTACTTAAATCTGCAAGATTAGCAAGTGAAAAAAAATTAAATGTTGTTGTTGGTCTACAAAGAAGATATGAAAATAAATATTTAGCACTTTATGATAAAATTAAAAATGGGGACATAGGAAAAATAATTTCAGGTCAGGTTTATTGGAACGGAGCTGGAGTTTGGGTTAGAAAAAGACAACCTGGTCAATCAGAAATGGAATATCAAATGAGAAATTGGTACTATTTTAATTGGATATGCGGAGATCATATAGTTGAACAGCACATACACAATATTGATGTAGCTAATTGGTTTATTGGAGAGTATCCAATTTCTGCAACTGGTATGGGGGGAAGAGAGGTTAGAAAAGGAATTGATCATGGTCAAATTTTTGATCATCATTATGTTGAGTATAAGTACCCTGGTGGTGCGGTTATATCAAGTCAATGTAGACATCAACCTGGGACGAATAGTAATGTAAGTGAAGTATTTCAAGGCACAAATTCCGTAGCATTTACACAGCCAAAATGTAAAATCATTGATCATAATCAAAATGAATTGTTTACATATGAAAGTGACACAGATAAAAGTCCCTATCAAATTGAACATGATAATTTATTTAGATCTATAAGAGAAGGTAATGTAATTAATGATGCAGTACATGGAGCAAAAACTACTCTAACTTCAATCATGGGAAGAATGGCAACCTATAGTGGGAAAAAAATAACATGGGAACAGGCAATGAATTCCAAAAACATCTTGGTTCCCGATGATTTAGATTGGGACTCAAATCCACCTGTTATGCCTGATGAAAATGGAAATTATCCTATTCCAGTTCCAGGCCTTAGTAAAGTATAACTCATGATAAAAAATATTTTATTTTTTTTAATAGTTAGTTTTCTTTTTAGTTGTTCAAAAAGTGATGAACAAGTAATTACCATTAATGATGAACCCTGGACTACAAAATCATTTACTCTAGAATTTGAAGGATTAAATCGCGAATATATATTACATAAACCAAAAAACTTTAAAGAGAATTCCCCTTTAGTTTTTGTTTTACATGGATTTGGAAGTTCTGCTACAACGATTATGAGTTATTCACAGATGAATTTAATTTCTGATCAAAATGGCTTTTTAGTTTGTTATCCACAAGGTACCACCTTGCCTACAGGACAGACACATTGGAACGCAAATTTGGAAATGAGCTCAATAAATGATATTGGTTTTTTATCAAAATTATCTACTGAAATTCAATCTCAATATAAAACTAATCCTGAAAACACATTTGTATCTGGAATGTCTAATGGAGGATTTATGAGTTATACCCTAGGTTGTAATAAGTCTGATAATTTTAAGGCAATTGCTTCTGTTACTGGTACTATGAGTGGGAAAGATTGGAATAATTGTTCACCTATTAGTAATATACCAATTCTTCAAATTTCAGGAACTGATGATAAGACTGTTCCGTGGGATGGAACAATGTCAACAGCATATGGATGGGGAGGTGCTCCACACATAAAAAAAGTTGTTGAATTTTGGGGTGATTTAAATCAATGTAATCAAATTGAAAAAATTGATTTTCCTGATATTGATGATACGGATCAATCAACTGTTTCTCTAACTAAGAGAAAAGGTAGTCCAAGTGGTAATGAAATTTGGTTTTATACAGTAACAGGAGGAGGGCATGACTGGCCTGGTTCATGGGGAAATAGAGATATTAGTGCAAGTCAGGAAATTTGGAAATTTTTTGAAAAACACTTAAAGTAGATTACACTAAAAGATTTTTATTCACTTCCCCGTGAACATCAGTGAGTCTAAATCTTCTACCCTGATGTTTGTAAATCATTTTTGTATGGTCAATTCCAAACTGGTGAAGTATTGTTGCCTGTAAATCATGAACATGTACAGGGTCTTTAATAATATTATAACCAATATCGTCGGTTTCACCATAAGTAAATCCTGGCTTGATTCCCGCACCTGCCATAAAAATTGTAAAGGATCTTGGATGATGATCTCTTCCATAAACGGAATCAGTTAAAGTACCTTGACAATAGTTTGTTCTCCCAAACTCTCCACCCCAAACCACTAATGTATCTTCCAATAAACCCCTTTGTTTTAAATCCATTATTAG
>TARA_B100001093_G_scaffold436243_1_pt1 | contig 13861 bp, 13 predicted proteins | sample TARA_B100001093 | Tara Oceans TARA_B100001093 (sample SAMEA2623116) | marine metagenome | biome: marine biome (ENVO:00000447); feature: surface water layer (ENVO:00002042); material: "saline water (ENVO:00002010), including plankton (ENVO:xxxxxxxx)" | depth 5 m
TTTATTTATGATTTTACTTCTTCTGTAGTTTTCTCAGCCGCTTCAGCTGCTTTGGCCTCTTTTGCTGCCTTTTCTTGAGCAATTTTGTCCTTACTTTGCTTTCTTTCTCCTAACCCTTCTTTAATTGAATCACATAAATTTGTGACGATCAATTCGATAGATTTAGTAGCATCATCATTTGAAGGAATTACAAAATCAATATTATTTGGATTAGAATTGGTATCAACCATAGCAAAGACAGGAATGTTAAGGTTTCTAGCTTCCGCTAATGCAATATGCTCTTTTTTAACATCTACTATAAAAATAGCTGCTGGCAGTCTGTTCATATCTGCGATGTTACCAAATACCTTTCCGATTTTTTCTCTTTGCCTAGTTAGTTGCAGTCTTTCTCTTTTAGACATTGTATCAGCTGTACCGTCTTTCATCATCTTATCAATGGTAGACATTTTCTTAACCGTTTTTCGAGTGGTTTTGAAGTTAGTTAACATCCCACCTGGCCATCTTTCTGTGATACAAGGCATGTTAATTTCTTCTACTTTTGAAGAAAGAATTTCTTTTGCCTGCTTTTTAGTTGCAACAAATAAAATTTTTCTGCCTGATTTTGCAATTTGTTTCATTGCATTGGCAGCCTGATCTAATTTTACTAGTGTTTTGTTAAGGTCAATTACGTGGATTCCTTTTTTTTCGTCAAATATGTATGGAGACATATTTGGATTCCATTTTCTTCTTAAATGTCCAAAGTGCACACCGGCATCTAACATTTCTTCAAAGGTTACTTTTCCCATTTTGTTTACTTTCTTTTTACTGTTATTGTGTTCTCAGCAGAACTGTGGTAGCATTTCTGGTCTACAATTCTTAGATACTAAACCACGCACCCAGGTGCGGTTTTTAAAAATTTTATCTTTTACTAAATTGAAATTTCTTTCTAGCTTTTGGTTGTCCAGGTTTCTTTCTTTCAACCATTCTAGGGTCTCTAGTCATTAATCCTTCAGCCTTAAGAAGTGGCTTATATTCAGCATTAACTTCAACTAATGCTCTAGAAATTGCCAAACGAATTGCTTCGACTTGGCCAGTGGAACCGCCTCCTTTTACGTTGATTTTGGCATCGTATTTTCCTTTTGTTCCAGTAAGTTCAAAAGGTTGAAAAATTTTATATTGAAGAACGTCAGTGGTAAAATAATCTTTGTGATCTCTTTTGTTTATTGTGATTTTACCTTTACCATCTTTAAGGTAAACCCTTGCAACAGATGATTTTCTTCTTCCTAGTTTGTTAATGATTGACATCTAATATTGTTAGTTAAGTTCTACTTTTTTTGGTTTTTGAGCTGACTTGTCATGTTCGCTTCCTACATAAACATATAAATTACCAAACAATTTGCTTCCTAATCTATTTTTTGGAAGCATTCCTTTTACTGCTTTCTCAATAAGTCTTTCAGGGAATTTAGCTAATAAAGAAGCTGCATTCATTGATCTTTGTCCACCTGGGTAACCAGTGTGTCTGATGTATTCTTTAGCTTCCCATTTATTTCCTGAGAGAGTTACTTTTTCTGAATTGATAACAACTACATTGTCTCCACAATCAACATGAGGAGTGAAATCAACTTTGTGTTTTCCTCTTATTAAAGTAGCAATTTTACTGGCAACTCTTCCTAGTGGTTGACCCTCTGCATCGATCAATAACCACTCTTTATTAACCGTTTCTCTGTTAGCTGACGCTGTTTTGTAACTTAAATGACTCACTTTATAAGTAGTTTTTTTATTATTGGGCTGCGAATATATGATATAATTTTGATACTAACAATTAGCTAATGATATTTTGAATATAAATTTAAGAAATCACATTCAATTGCTTTCCAACCTTTATAAATGCTTCAATTGCTTTATCTAAATGTTCTTTTTTATGTGCAGCAGAAATTTGAGTTCTTATTCTTGCTTTTTCTTTGGGAACTACCGGATAAAAGAAGCCAATTGCATAAACCCCTTCTTCAAGTAGCAAATCTGCAAATTTTTGAGAAAGTGCAGCATCATATAGCATTATTGGAACTATTGGAGAATCTCCATCTTTGACATCAAATCCAGCAGCAATAATTTTTTCTTTAAAATATTTAGTATTTTCTTCTAATTTATCACGAAGGGCAGTACTTGCACTTAAAATTTCAAAAACCTTATTGGCCGCACCAACTATTGAAGGAGCTAAAGAATTGGAGAATAAATAAGGACGAGATCTTTGCCTTAACATCTCTATTATTTCTTTTTTACCCGTTGTATAACCACCCATTGCTCCGCCAAGTGCCTTTCCAAGAGTTCCTGTGATAATATCTACTCTATCCATGACTCCATGGTATTCAGGAACTCCTCTTCCAGTTTTACCGATAAAACCAGCAGAATGACATTCATCAGTCATTACTAATGCATCATACTTATCTGCCAAATCACAAATTTCATTCATTTTTGCAATATCCCCATCCATAGAAAAAACACCATCTGTAACAATAATTCTGTGTCGCTGGTCTTGAGCTAATTTTAATTGCTCCTCTAAATCAGACATATCACTGTGCTTGTAACGATATCTTTTGGCTTTGCAAAGCCTAACTCCATCTATAATTGATGCGTGATTTAGTTCATCAGAAATTATGGCATCTTCAGGACCAAAAAGTGGTTCAAACAAACCTCCATTGGCATCAAATGCAGCAGCATAAAGTATGGTGTCTTCAGTTTGATAAAAATCAGCTATTCTTTGTTCTAATTCTTTGTGAATATCTTGGGTACCACAAATAAATCTTACTGAAGACATTCCAAAACCATGGGTATCTAAAGCATCTTTAGCTGACTTAACCACTTCAGGATCAGAAGACAATCCTAAGTAGTTATTTGCACACATGATTACCACATCACCACCATCTTTTACTGAAACATCAGCCCCCTGAGGTCCCGTAATAACTCTTTCTTTTTTAAAAAGACCTGCTTTTTCAACTTCATTAAGTTCTGAAGCCAAAAATTTTTTTAATGAACCGTACATATAATTTGATTTAAACTAAACCTTGATCAATCATGGCATCTGCCACTTTAACAAAACCAGCAATATTTGCACCTTTCACATAATCAACAAACCCATCAGCATCTTTCCCGTATTCAACACATTGTGCATGAATATTTAACATAATGTTATGTAATTTTTTGTCAACTTCTTCACTAGTCCAGTTGTATCGCAATGAGTTTTGAGACATTTCTAATCCAGAAGTTGCTACACCGCCAGCATTTGAAGCTTTACCTGGAGCAAAGAGAATTTTATTTTCAACAAAAACAGCAATAGCTTCGGGTGTAGAAGGCATATTAGCACCTTCTGCAACACAAATACAATTGTTTGCAATCAATGTTTTAGCTTGTTGCTCATTTAGTTCATTTTGAGTAGCGCACGGAAGTGCAACATCAACAGCAACATCCCAAGGTTTACCACCTTCATGAAAGGTTACACCTTCAAAATGATCAGCATATTCTTTAATTCTTCCTCTCCGTTTATTTTTCAAATCCATTATCCATGCTAATTTTTCAGCATCAATTCCATTTCCATCATGAATGTATCCTTTAGAATCACTCATTGTAACGACTTTTGCTCCAAGTTCAGTAGCTTTTTGGCAAGCAAATTGTGCAACATTTCCGGAGCCAGAAATGGATACTACTTTTCCATTAAAACTATCCCCTTTGGTATTTAGCATTTCTGCAGCAAAATAAACCGTACCATATCCAGTAGCTTCAGGTCTTATCAAAGAACCACCCCAGTTGATCCCTTTTCCAGTTAAAACACCAGTAAACTCATTTCTTAACCTTTTATACTGACCAAACATGTAACCAATTTCTCTTCCACCAACACCTATATCGCCAGCAGGAACATCAGTGTTTGGACCTATGTGTCTTGACAATTCTGTCATAAAAGATTGGCAAAACTTCATCACTTCATTATCAGATTTTCCTTTAGGATCAAAATCCGAACCACCTTTTCCACCGCCCATAGGCAAAGTAGTCAATGAGTTTTTAAACACTTGTTCAAAGCCTAGAAATTTAAGTATTGAAAGATTTACAGAAGGATGGAATCTCAATCCACCTTTGTATGGGCCAATGGCAGAATTAAATTCTACTCTGAATCCTCTATTCACTTGAGCTTCTCCATTATCATCTAACCATGGAACTCTAAACTGAAGAACTCTTTCTGGTTCAACAATTCTGTCTAGTATTTTAGCAGTTTTGTATTTTGGATGATTCTCAATAAAAGGAATAACCGTTTCTGCAACTTCCTCCACAGCTTGAATAAATTCAGGCTCGTGAGTATTTTTTACTAAAACGCTTTGCATGAAAGCGTCAATTTGTTTTTGATGTACTGACATTATATAAGTATTTCTTAGTATGAAATTTTAAAATCTTGTCAAATGTATAAATTTTTATTTTTTCTTTTTGTCTAATGACATCAATTTATTTTAAGATTGAAGTCAAACAAAATATAATAATTCACAACACATAACTACATTTGTTTTAAGTTATGTATGAATCTGCATTTTCAAAAAAAAATTCAACAGACCAAGATCATTTTTATTTTTCTAAAGAAGGATATATTATTTTTACAGAAAAATATCATTTAAAAAGAGGTTATTGCTGTAAAAATGAATGCAAACATTGCCCTTTTTAGATTTTTAATAAACCTTACTTACTAATATTTTTTGCCTATGGATTCATTCAAGTATCTCATACAACAAGGAATACCCAATAAAATTCCTAATAAAAAAAACAGATCTTCTGAACTTAGTCATGCGCCCAAAAGAAAAGATACACTTTCTAAAGATGAAAAGGTTTTGGCACTTAAAAATGCCCTAAGATATTTCCCAACTGAACACCATTTAGAACTTTCCAGAGACTTTTCACATGAATTAAAAACATATGGTCGTATCTATATGTACAGGTACATGCCTGACTATGATATCTATGCAAGATCTATTAATGATTATCCTGGAGTTTCTTTACAAGCCAGGTCAATCATGTTGATGATTCAAAATAACCTTGATCCCGCAGTTGCCCAACATCCTGAAGAATTAATTACATACGGTGGAAATGGTGCTGTTTTTCAAAACTGGGCACAATATCTGATCACCATGCAGTATTTATCTGAAATGAATGATGATCAAACATTGGTTATGTATAGTGGTCATCCAATGGGATTATTCCCATCAAATAAGTACGCCCCTAGAGTAGTAGTAACCAATGGGATGATGATTCCAAATTATTCTCTTAAAGATGATTGGGAAAAATTCAATGCCCTTGGTGTAACTCAATACGGCCAAATGACAGCAGGCTCTTATATGTATATTGGACCACAAGGAATTGTCCATGGAACAACCATCACTGTACTAAATGCATGTAGAAAAATTGATAACAAAGGAACTAAAGGTAAGTTATTTTTAACTGCTGGTTTAGGTGGAATGAGTGGTGCACAACCTAAAGCTGGCAATATTGCTGGGGTAGTTTCAGTGACTGCGGAAATAAATCCAAAAGCTACCTACAAAAGACACGAACAAGGATGGGTTGATGAAGTCATTAGTGATTTAGATGATTTATGTGAGCGAGTGAAAATAGCGGTTACAAATCAAGAAGTTGTTTCCATTGCTTATGATGGAAATATAGTTGATGTTTGGGAAAAATTTGATCAAGAAGAGATTCATATTGATTTAGGTTCTGATCAAACTTCTTTGCACAATCCTTGGGCTGGAGGATATTACCCAACCGGACTTTCTTTTGAAGAATCAAATGAACTTATGGCTAATGATCCGGAACTATTTAAATTAAAAGTTCAGCAAACCATTAAGCAACATGCAGCTGCAATAAATAAACATACCGCAAAAGGCACTTATTTTTTCGACTATGGAAATGCATTTTTACTTGAAGCTTCTAGAGCTGGCGCTGATATTATGGCTGAAGATGGGATAAATTTCAAATATCCATCTTATGTTCAAGATATTATGGGGCCCATGTGTTTTGATTATGGATTTGGGCCTTTTAGATGGGTTTGTAGCTCTGGAAATCCTGAGGATTTAAAAAAATCTGATAATATAGCTTGCCAAGTGCTTGAAAATTTGATGAAAGATTCTCCAAATGAAATCAAACAGCAAATGGCCGATAATATTCAATGGATAAAAGGAGCCCAAGAAAATAAAATGGTGGTGGGTTCGCAAGCTAGAATATTATATGCTGACAGTGAAGGAAGAATTAAAATTGCAGAGGCATTTAATAATGCCATTGCAAGTGGAGAAATAGAATCTCCAATAATATTGGGTAGAGATCACCATGATGTTTCTGGAACAGATTCCCCATACAGAGAAACTTCAAACATTTATGATGGTTCAGCATTTACTGCTGACATGGCCATACAGAATGTAATTGGAGACGCTTTTAGAGGTGCTACTTGGGTTAGTATACATAATGGTGGCGGAGTTGGATGGGGAGAAGTGATAAATGGAGGATTTGGTCTTACTCTAGATGGAAGTAAAGAAGCGGATGAAAAACTGAAAAATATGCTTTTTTGGGATGTAAATAATGGAATAGCCAGAAGAAATTGGGCAAGAAATGAAGAAGCTATTTTTGCTATCAAAAGAGAAATGAAAAGAAATCCAAACTTAAAAGTTACGCTTCCAAATATTGCTGATAGCAATTTAATCAATAAATTATTTAATTAAATTTTAATAAGTTTTATTTAGCTGAATTTTCATTGTTAATTTGCATTTGAAATAACAAATGCGATGAAAAACAAAATTGCTATTATTGGTGCAGGTAACCTTGGAATGTCTCTAGCAAAAGGATTAGTAGATTCAAAAAATTACCAACCTTCAGATTTTAATCTATCAAGAAGAAGAATTGAAAAGCTTCAATCTTTAGAGGAATTGGGATACCATACCTTCAATAGTAACATAGAGGCCATTGAGGATTCAAATATCATTGTAATTGGAGTTTTACCTCAAAAGATTAATGCTATTCTTTCTGAAATAAAACCACATCTACAAAAAAATCAAGTAATAATTTCTCTAGTTTCAGGTGTAGAAATAAATGATATTATTAAAATAATTGGAAGTCATAATGCAATTTTAAGAGCAATGCCCAATACTGCTATTTCTATCAGAGAAAGCATGACTTGCATAACGACAATAGCACAATGGGAAAATCAACTTCCAGCAACCAAAGAAATATTTGATCTTGTTGGTGAAACGGTAATTATCAATGAAGAAAAGATGACTTCTGCAACAGCTCTTTGTGCTTGTGGTATCGCATTTTTTCTAAGGTCGATTAGAGCGGCATCCCAAGGGGGAAATGAAATTGATTTTCACTCAGCAGAAGCACTAAAAATGGCTGCTCAAACTGCCAAAGGTGCTGCAAGTTTATTACTGAAAAACAATTCACATCCTGAAGATGAAATTGACAAAGTAACTTCACCAAAAGGTTGTACTATTGCAGGACTAAATGAAATGGAACATAACGGATTTAGTTCCGCATTTATAAAAGGAATAAAAGTATCTTCAGAGAAAGCTAGAGGACTATACAAATGATAGAATTCAAAAACAAAACGGTTTGGATCACTGGAGCCTCATCTGGAATCGGTAGGGCCCTTTCAATAAAGCTAAGTAGTTTAGGGGCTAACATCGTATTATCATCAAGGAAAAAAGAAGAATTAGATATTGTTGCTAAACAGTGTATGAATAGCACCATGGTTTTGCCATTAGATCTAGAAAATCAACAACAATTCAGTACTGCAACTAACTCTGTGATAGAAAAATTTGGAACGATTGATTTACTTATCAATAATGGTGGAATAAGCCAAAGATCTGAAGCAAGTCAAACATCAATTGATGTAGATAGAAAACTAATGGAGGTCAATTACTTTGGAACAGTTGCTCTTACAAAGTCTGTTCTTCCATATATGCAAAAACAAAATAGCGGACATATCGTTACAATAAGTAGTTTATCCGGAAAATTTGGATTTTTTCTTAGGTCTGCTTATGCAGCTTCCAAATTTGCTCAGCTTGGATTTTTTGAATCATTAAGACTAGAGGAAGAAATAAATAATATTGACATCAGTATGGTTTTCCCTGGGTTTGTGAAGACAAATATTTCAATTAACTCTATTTCTGGAGATGGAAAAACTCATGGAAAACTGGATCAAAACCAACTAAAAGGGATAACAGCTGAAAAATGTGCACAAGACATAATTAATGGAATTATGGATAACAAAAAAGAAATATTTACTGGAGGAAAAGAAATTTGGATGGTTAAAATCAAAAGATATTTTCCAAGTATTTTTTATAAAATAATCAGAAAACAGTCAGGAACTTAGTCCTTAACCCTTGTAAATTTTAAAGCCTTTAACATCCAATTTGGAAGTGGTTGAGATGGACTTCTTTTTTCAACATTCAAGTAAAAACCAATTTTTTCAATAATTGGAATCTTATAAACTTCTATCATTTCTATCAAAGTACCATCAGGATCTTCACAATAAGTACAATGTACTTTTGTACTTTCACCCATACTCAAAACATCTTTTGTATCGCAAGTAAATCCATGACCATGCTCATCTAATTTCTTGCCTAAAGCAGACATATTCCTAACATCAAATCCTAAATGAACAAAACCAATATCTCCCCACAATCTATCAGCATAAATTTTTAGCGGAATTCTTTCAGACAAATCTTGAACTAACTCAATATAGCTTTTGCCAGCAAGCTTCGTAAAACCACCGCCAGAAGGATTTTTCTGAGACAATAAAACACGCCTATATTCATTATCTCCACCAGGAAGATTACTCCAATCTTCAAATTTTCCTTTCTTGTCACTAAGTACCTCATCATAACCCATTAGAGAATAGAAACTCATAGCTTTTGAAATATCAGAAACACCAATTGAACATCCAACTGATCCTCCAGTGGCTGTAGTATGATTGGTGTAAAAATCATTAGCTGGAACAATTTGCCAGAGAAGATGATTTAAATCTTTTACATAAAAAGTATCCCAACCATTAGGAGATTGAACTACAGTAGATACTAAATTAGCCTCATTACTTTTAAAAAAATCATAAGCTTTTTTGACATCTGGAGTTTTCACCATTCCAACTAAAATTCCCAAATCTCCTAGTTGATGATCAACTTTAGCATGAGTAGCTTTAAAAGTGGTTGGACTGACTACTTCCATTGCGCATCCGCCCTTGATATTAAGCACCATTGCAGCTCTTTTTGATATGACTTCTCCTTGAGTGTATATGGTCATTAAAGGAGCTGCTGCCTCATCATTAAACAGCGGAATATCCATCCCAAAAAACTTTCTGTACCATTTCCAAGCTTGTTCATGTTCAGGAACTCCAACTCCAAGATGTTGTATACCGTGAATTGTGTAACTCATGATTTTATCCTTTCTACATAAATTCCTTTAAAAATATCTACTTTGATTTTATCTCCCGTATTAATAAATAGAGGCACTCTGACTTCTGCACCTGTTTCAATTGTTGCAGGCTTCATGGTATTGGTAGCGGTATCTCCTTTTATTCCAGGCTCAGTGTAGGTAACTTCAGTTTGTAAAAATTGAGATTGTTCAACCACTAATGGCAACTCTTCTTCTGCATGAAAAATGATAGTACACATTTGGCCCTCTTTCATAAAATCTGGCTTTTCAATCATGTGAACTTCTATAAAAATTTGCTCAAAAGTGTCTTTATTCATAAAGTGATAACCAGCCTCTTCTTTGTAAAGATATTGGTAAGAACGATTTTCAATTCTAACAATTTCAATTTTATGTCCTGATGGAAATGTGTGATCAACAACTCTACCATCTTCAATTCCTTTGAGCTTGGTTCTGACAAATGCTGGACCCTTTCCAGGTTTTACATGTTGAAACTCTATTACCTGAACTAATTTTTTGTTGTGATTAATACACAATCCATTTTTAATTTCTGATGTCGATGCCATTTATTTATTTTAATATGGTAAATATAAAAAATGTTAGTAGAGTCAATTAACTAATGTTACTCCAATTGGGTTTTAATCTCATTTGTCTAATTAATTCTTGTCTAATTGACTGATTTTCTAACAAAGTAAGGTCGGGATCTTTTTTTAATAGATCATCTACATCCATTTTAGCTAGTTGAATGATTTGTCCATCTCTTGCTAAATCAGCTAACTTAAAATCCAAAACACCACTTTGCTGAGTTCCCATTATATCTCCTGGTCCTCTCATTTTTAAATCTTGTTCTGCAATTTCAAATCCATCATTGGTACGAACCATGGTTTCAAGTCTTGATTTTGCATCTTCAGAAAGCTTATAACCACTCATCAAAACACAATAAGACTGATCAGCTCCTCTTCCAACTCTTCCCCTTAGCTGATGTAACTGAGAAAGACCAAATTTTTCAGCACTTTCTATTATCATTAATGAAGCATTTGGTACATCCACCCCAACTTCAATTACCGTAGTGGCAACCATTATTTGAGTATGTCCTTTTACAAAACGTGACATTTCATATTCTTTAGCCTCTGGCTTCATTTTTCCATGTACAATACTTACATTGAAATCAGGTAAAGGAAATCTTCTTACAATACTTTCGTATCCATCCATTAAATCTTTATAATCTAATTTTTCTGATTCCTCAATAAGTGGATATACGATATATACTTGATGACCTTTGGTAATCTCGTTCTCAATAAACTGAAAAACTTTTAGCCTACTTGAGTCAAACCTATGGATGGTGTTAATGGGTTTTCTTCCAGGTGGCATTTCATCAATTACAGAAACATCTAAATCTCCATAAAAGGTCATGGCCAAAGTTCTTGGGATTGGAGTTGCCGTCATTACCAATACATGTGGAGGTTGAATATTTTTTTTCCAAAGTTTTGCCCTTTGAGCAACTCCAAAGCGATGCTGTTCATCTATTACTGAAAGTCCCAAGTTTTTAAACTTCACCTTATCCTCTAATAACGCATGAGTTCCAACCAATACATGAAGCTCACCATTTTCTAAACTTTCGTGTATTATTTTTCTTTGTGCTGTTTTAACAGAACCTGTCAATAATGAAATTTTCAATCCTAATGGAATCAAAAACTTTTCAATTGTATTGAAATGTTGATTAGCTAATATTTCTGTTGGAGCCATTAAACAAGCTTGAAATCCATTATCAATAGCCAATAAAATAGACAGTACGGCTACTAAGGTTTTTCCACTACCAACGTCACCTTGAAGTAGTCTGTTCATATGATTTCCACTACCAAAGTCTTTTCTAATTTCTTTTACTACCCTTTTTTGGGCGCCAGTTAATTCAAAAGGAATATAATTACTAAAAAAATTATTAAAGTATTTTCCAACATATTCAAATACAAATCCTTTTATTTTTCTTCGGGTAGTTATTTTCTGACGAGTCATTGCCAATTGCAGAAAAAAAAGTTCCTCATATTTCAATCTTAAAATAGACTTTTGAAGAACTATTTTATTAGTTGGAAAATGAATATTTTTGTATGACTCCTTAATATTTGGAAAATGATTTTTTTGTTCAATTGATGATGAAATAGTGGGTATCATATTATCAATTACATTCGTTAAAAGCGTTCGCATTATATTTTCGAACCCTTTAGAGTGTAAGCCGAAAGCAGTAAGTTTTTCAGTAGAATGATAAACAGGTTGTAAAAGACCCATCTTATTTTTATTTTTCGCTTCTAACTCCATTTCTGGATGATTAAAGTTCCAATTACCACTATACAAGTTTGGTTTCCCAAAAATCACATACTGTTGCCCTAGTTGAATGGAAGATTTAATCCATTTTATTCCTTTAAACCAAACTAATTTAACAGAACCAGACTCATCATTCGCGGTAGCAATAAGTCTTTTTTTTCTAGATTGACCTAATTCTTGAACATCTGTAATTTTAACAACAAGCTGCACATCGCCAGAATCAGGAATTATATCTTTGATTAACTTTGTGGTAGAACGATCAATATACCTAAATGGAAAATGAGAAAGCAAATCCGAAAAGGTATATATAGATAATTCTGTTTTGAGAATATCGGCTCTTTTTGGACCAACACCTTTAAGAAATTCAATTGGGGTATTTAGTAATTCAGGGTTCAATGATGGATTAATTATCATTGAAAATACAATAAATAAACTGTAATAAAAGGCTAATTAAATAGAATCCTTTCCTAGTAATAAAACTGGATTCTCTAAGTAGTTTTTAAATGAGTTTAAAAAAGCAGAACCTACTGCTCCGTCAACAACTCTATGATCACAGCTTAGAGTTACTTTCATGACATTACCAGCAACTACACTTCCATTTTTCACAACAGGAACTTGCTGAATTCCTCCAATGGCCAAAATACATGAGTCTGGAGGATTCACAATAGCAGTGAATTCATCAATTCCAAACATTCCTAAATTAGAAATTGTAAAAGTATTTCCTTCCCACTCTTCTGGCTGTAATTTTTTATCTTTTGCTTTTTGGGCAAGGTGCTTCACTTCTTCACCAATTTGGGTTAGTGGCTTTTGGTCAGCAAATCTGATTACAGGAACCAGTAAACCTTCGTCAACTGCCACTGCAACTCCAATGTGAACATGATCATTGAAGCGGATAAAATCTCCGTACCAGGACGCATTAACTTTAGGATTTTCTTTTAAAGAAATTGCTACAGCTTTAACAACGAGGTCATTGAACGAAATTTTAGAAGGAGCTATTGATTTATTTATTGATTTTCTTGCACTGATAGCATTATCCATATCAATAGATATACCCAAATAAAAGTGAGGCGCCGTAAATTTACTTTCTGCTAGTCTTTGAGCAATTACTTTTCTCATTTGAGAAACAGGATGATCAACAAAAGACTCAGTTGTTGAAACAGCTGATTTCCCTTGATAATTATCAACATCTCTTTTTACAATTCTACCATCTGTTCCAGTACCTTTTATAAAACTTAAATTAATTCCTCTTTCCTCTGCTAATTTTTTAGCTAAAGGTGATGCTTTTAAAACAGTATTTGAAAGAGAATTGGCTGATGGAAAACTTGTTGGGGGAGTTGAAGTACTTATAGGTGTTGGTGATGGAGTTGAAGCAATTACCGGCTGTATTACAGGCTTTGGTTCAGGGGATGAAATTTTTTCTTCAATGACCTCTTCCTTTGGGGGCTCCTCCTTAGTATTATCCTCCTCTTTTAAAAGTTCGGAAACATCTTCTCCTTTTTCTCCTAAAATAGCTAGAATTGAATCTACTGGAGCAGTTTGGCCTTTATCAACACCAATGTGTAACAAAACTCCTTCTTGAAATGATTCAAATTCCATGGTAGCTTTATCAGTTTCTATTTCTGCTAAAAGCTCGCCGCTTTCTATACTATCACCTACGTTTTTGTGCCATTCGGCCACCACTCCTTCAGTCATGGTGTCACTTAACTTGGGCATTCTAACTATTTCAGCCATAAAAATTTAAATTGATCGTTAATCTTTAATAAATGGATAATCTTTTTGAGTGTAAACATCCTCATAAAGTTCGTGAGGTTCTAAATCAGGAGATTCTTCAGCGAATTTAATAGACTCATCTACCACTGCTTTTACATCTTCTTGAATTTTTTTGATTTGAGCTTCAGAAGCTAATTTATTCTCATTAATGGTATTTAAAACTTGAACAATTGGATCTTTACCTTTAAAATCTTCCACCTCATCTTTTGTTCTGTATTTCTGGGGATCAGACATTGAATGCCCTTTGTATCTGTAAGTTCTAATATCTAAAAGCGTTGGACCATCACCTTTTCTCGCTCTTTCAGCAGCTTCTTCAATTGCATAATGAACTGCTTCAACAGACATTCCA
>TARA_B100001093_G_scaffold31220_1_pt1 | contig 13856 bp, 13 predicted proteins | sample TARA_B100001093 | Tara Oceans TARA_B100001093 (sample SAMEA2623116) | marine metagenome | biome: marine biome (ENVO:00000447); feature: surface water layer (ENVO:00002042); material: "saline water (ENVO:00002010), including plankton (ENVO:xxxxxxxx)" | depth 5 m
TGAAAAATATTGGTATCGAGAATTATTCAACCAATATTATCCTAATTCTAAAAATGTAATTCCTTATATGTGGATGCCCAAATTTGTAGAGGCAACAGACGCATCTGCTAGAACATTAGATATATATAAAAGTAAAAATGAAATTTTAAATCCAATTGAGGAAGTAGAATTAGAGTGTTAACAAGATTCCATATGTAAATTAGCAGCTTTATATTTAGCCCAACTAATATTATTTACGGGTTTTTTATGTTTAGGTGCGTTTTTCTTATTGGCAGCATCTATTTTCTTTTCGCGTTGTAAGGCGCTATCAATATACAATTGTTTTAAAATCTCTCCGACTTTAACAGAAGCTTCGTGCTGATCTAAATCGCCATCCTCTACCTCTCTTAACGTATCTATAAATTTGCGTAGAATATTAAGATTAAGCTCATCTTTCATAATTCTATTGAAAATATTAGTATAATTAGTCCAAAGAAAGTTACAATGAGAAATAACAAGTTTTTCAAATTTCTTTGGTTCAAAAGTCATCATACGACTATATTTCTTTTTTAGATTTACAAATTTTTCTACGTCGTCTCGAATACGACGACTATGTTTTAGCTGACGGATTTTAGAAGTATTATCATCGGCGTCAAATTGTTTGATCATCTCTTGAAGATTCAATCGCTGTTTATCGTCCATTATAAGATATTAGAATACTTTCTTTTTATTTTATTTAATCTAATTATACTTTATATGACAAAATCTCGAAAAAAAAAAGGAGGACAAGAAGTACCAAAATCAGCATCAGCTTGTGGACAGCCTGGAATGGAGGGTTTATGTCCAAAAATAACAGAAAACGGAAGTTCTTTAATGTCCACTACTAAAGCGGGGATTGCCAACACTCAAAAAACTAATAAAATGCAGATATCAAGTATGAAGCTCGCAAGAGGTGGAGGTAAAAGAAAGAAAAGAAGAGGTGGCGGTGAAGTGATATGCCCACAACCACCCGCTGGGTCTGGTGGTACTATTTCCGCTGGAGCTTCAAGTTCTGGTAAGAACATGTGTACTGGTACAAAGCATACTCTTCAACAACACGCTAGTTCTACATATGATAAACAAGCTAAGAGTTTAGATATTAACCCACCTTGTGACCCATTTTCGGGAAGTTGCCCTTCAAGTGGCGGGGGAAAAAGGAAACGCCACAGAAGAAAAAAAAGAAAAACTCGTAAAAAAACTCGTCGTCGCAAAAGAAAAAGAAAAACAAGACGTCGTAGAAAATCAAGGAAACGCACAAAAAGAAAAAAAAAACATTAATATATTGTTAAAATATAACTATATATCAATGGCATCCAATGTATTAAAAAAAAAAAGGGGATTTACTGTACACTCTTTCTCTAACTCTACTGCTAACACTACGGAACACGCTGCGAACGAATACGCAACTGAACACGATTTATTTGGTCCTATTTCGAGAGCACTTTTAGTAGATCCAGTTAGAATACGAGATGACGAACCTCCCCGGGCTTATGAAAGAGCACAAATAACAGAATGGATCAATAGCGGGGGTGGAACTAACCCAATGGACTCTAAAAAACTCGTTACTGTAGCTGATTTAGAACCAGCTCATGATAAGCAAAAAGAAATAAGAGAATTTGTGAAAAAATATCCTGATGCACAAATTGTTAAAGAGTGGTTACAGGAACAACCTACATGGTATACACCAATTGTAAGTAGGATACCTTCAGTTCAAGAGATGTCTCGTCAGTGTAATAATTGTTGCTCTAGCATTGGTGATCGAGGCTCAGCAGCTATTGCTCTAGGAGCTTGTGGTGGTTTGGTAGGATGTACGTGTGGTTTACCAGCTGAAGGGGCTAAATGTGGAGCGGCGTGCGGGGCGTGCATTGGAAAGAAGGGTTGTATTGGTGAGAATAATACTTGGTGTGATACTTTGCTGGAAACTTGTGGCATGTGTGGGGAATGTATACAGAGACAAAACTACGTTAGAGACGGAGGTAGAAGAAGGAAGACAAGAAAACGTAAACAAAAGAAAAGGCGTAAAACACGCAAACTCAAGCGCAAGAGAAAACGAACAATTAAAAAGAAAAGAAGAAGAGGTAGAAAATCAAGGAAACACCGTTCTTAATTTCATAAATAAAATAACTATATATTTTAATATGAAGTTTAGTGATATGTTGTTTACCCTGTTAATATTATTAGCATTTGTGGGTATGTATATATTTAGCGTAGTATCAGTAGGATTAAAAAATATCAAAAAGAATTGGCCCGAATACAGATGTAACCCAATGGCTATGCCTTTGGCTGGTCAATTTGGGTTTGATCCTATTGAAAATTTTACATATTGTATTACTCAAATGCAGTCTAACGCAATGGGTTTCTTTTTACAACCAATTCATTATTTAATGAGTTTAATGGGAAATCTAGGAAAAGATTTGATGGAAGCTGTGAATATGGTTCGTCATGTTATAGCATATATTCGTGGGATGGTTGGAAATATTACCGGAGATATTTTTGCTGTTTTTATGAATATAATAATTCAAATTCAAACTATAATAATCAAACTAAAAGATTTAGCTATGAAAATTGTAGGAGTAATGACTGCTGGTATGTATATAATTGGTACAAGTATGAAATTAGGGAAAAGTATTTGGGCAGGGCCCATTGGAGGTATTATTCGTACACTTTGTTTTAAAGACACGACTCCTATAAAATTAAAATCCGGAAAAAATGTTTCTATTAAAAATATTCATTTAGGAGATACCCTTTATAATGGCGCCACAGTTATTGGAACATTAAAACTTAAAGGTGATAAAAGCAATCCTTATTACAAAATTTGGAGTAGAGAGTTAGAAGATTATATTTATGTTACAGGAGAACATCATATATTAAATAATCCAGATGAAGATATGGAAAAGTTAGATGATGAATTTGATAATTATATTAAAGTTTGCGACTACAAAAATGCTGAGAAAACCGAAGAGTTTGATGAAGAATTACATTGTTTAATTACAAGTAATCATAGAATTACAATAGGGGAATATATCTTCTGGGATTGGGAAGATTAATTACATTTTGTCTATATGAATATTATCCAGTTACTATATAATGGATAAGATTCCAAAAACATTTGAATCCTATATAAATAAAATTACACAAAAGGTTACTTATTTAGATAAATACGGTGGTTCAGTATTGGCAACAGGTTTGATTTTAATTTCATTCTTTCTTATTTTTTCATATTTTTATGTGATGAATAAGTTAAAACCAATAAAAAAGGATTGGGTGAACCAAAGATGTAATCCAGCTGTAATGCCTTTTGCGGGTTTAATCAATGCGCCACCCAATTCATCAAAAATAGATTATACTGCTGAAAACTTCGCACAATGTACTCAAAGTATTTTGGCAACTATTATTGGTTATTTTGTAGCACCAATTAATTACACAGTACAGCATATGACGGAATTTTGGTCTGAAATTATGAAAGCAGTGAATATGGTTCGACATGTATTCGCGTATATTCGTAATAGAATTATGGCAATCGTAGCAAATATATTTGGCAGGATTTATAATATTGTTATTCCGGTCCAGGTAATTTTAATGAAACTTAAGGATATTTTAGCAAAATCAGTTGGTGTCATGACATCGGCATTATATACTATTATGACGTTGTTTCTTTCAATGAAAGCGTTTTTAGGAGCATTTTTAGAAATTATGGTAATTTCGTTAATTATTTTAGCAGCAGCAACAATTTTATTATGGATTTTGCCTTTTACTTGGCCTGCTGCTGGTATTATGACAGCACTTTTTGTTGCCGTTGCCGTTCCGTTAGCAATTATAGCAATAAGTTTAGGAGATGTATTACATATCACATCAAGTAAAAATATACCTGGAAAACCTGGTTGTTTTGATGAAGATACAAAAATTCATTTGAAAAATAAATTTGTTAAAGTTAAGAATTTGAAAACCGGCGACTATTTGTTTGAGGGATCAAAGATTACAGCCTTTTTTAAAATTTCAACACACGATAAAAATATGTATAAAATAAATAATTTAGTCGTTTCAGGTAGTCATAAGATTAAATATAATAACACTTGGATTTCGGTTAAAAATCATCCTGAAGCCATTTACTTAGAGGAATATTCCAAGCCGTATATTTATTGTTTCAATACAACAAGCAAACGAATTAAAATAGATGAACATGTTTTATTAGATTGGGATGATATTGATGATTTAGATTTCGTAGAGCTTAAAAATTTAGTTAGTAATTTCATGCAATTTAATGCACCAACTTCACATATACATAGTTATTTAGAGGGTGGATTTGATAAAGATACACAAGTTGAATTAGAAGATGGAAGATGTATTTCTATTTCAGAGATAAAAGTAAATGACCAGTTACGGTTTGGAGAAAGAGTTTTAGGAATTGTTAAAATAGATACAAAAAATTTATCACAAGTTAAGAAATATGAAATTAAAGATAAAATAATCGTTGGTGGTCCTAATTTATGGATTGATGATAATGATTTAGGCAAATTTACTACTTTAGGTTTAGATGGCGAGAGTATTGAAAAACCAAAACGATTATATCAAATTTTAACAGATACCGGTAGTTTTACGATTTGTGGAATTAAATTTATGGATTATAATAGTGCCATTGAACAAATAATGGGTGATGCATGGTCTATGGATCAAGGTTTATTCTCCGTATAAAAATTATCTATGAATTATGTATAATGAAAGTAAATATATTAGGATTATCTTGCCGTGTTGAAATTATCGTAATCAGCCTCATCGTCGGAATGATTCTAGGCGGACACGTCTTATGTTCTTGTGTTACACCACAAGCTAAACAAAAAGCTAAAGAAGGTTTTGCTAATGCTATTGGTTCTGCGCCACTAGCCTACAAGATGGGACAAGGAGTGATTGGTTCTTATGATACAAGAAAACTTCCTAGCATTGCTCAGGATTTAAGTACGCACATTGGACCAAAAGTACCATTGCCAGCTGGTCAGTTGTTTTTCTTCGCAAACAACAACTTCCGCCCTGAATGTTGTGTCCCACCTCAAAGTGGAGTAAGTAATGGTGACGGATGTGCTTGTGTTACACAAGAGCAAGTAAATTACATTAGTTCCAGAGGTGGAAACCGTGCTGTATGCGGTGAATTTTAAATTGAATTTTGTTACGATTAATTAGATATTCGTAACAAATGAATAGTATTAATTATCAACAATACAAAGAATTCCGTTGCGACAAATGTAGTGATAAATATTGCGCTCGCTATGGAAGTTATTCTGACAGAACAAGTTGTAGATTTCATTATTGGGAAAAAGATAAAAATGGAATAATTATGTGTAGAGATTGTAAAAAAATGCCTTCTGAAATTGGTTCTCATAATTGTTATCATGTTAGTAGGGGAAATGATTGTTGTTTTGCTTGTACAATTTCATAAACTATTTAAAATAATGAAATTATACTTTACAAATGATTAAATCAATACTTCTTATTCTTTTTTATTGTTCGTTAAGTGTAGCATATCATGGAACTCCTGTAGTATGGGACCGGATTCCACAATTTAAAGTAAATGAACGTGTTACATCATTTTTAAATAAACAAGGTATTAATAATTGTTATGAATATGAAGAAAATTTAAACAACTTACATTTGAAATGCTGGATTGATAATGAATTGATAAATGTTGATATTTCCATGTACAAAAACGAAGAATCATTTTACATTTAATATTTATAAACCACTTAATATCATAATTGTAGGTATTATTAATGTCTTCGGTGCTTTTATGCTTTTGCTATTTTCAATTTTAGTATTTATCGTGGTTTTGTGGTTTTCTTTTAGATGTTATGATATATTTTGTAAATGTCATGAAGAAGATTTAATTGCAACTGCACAGGGTATAAGAGCAAGCGAAGATGATATAATTGGTCTAGAAGAGGCGCCGGTTGTAGAATAAGAAAAAAAGAAATTAAAAGTTAGAAATATAGATTTAATATAATATATTTCTACCTAATGATGATGATTATTTTATTTAGTGTGGCTTTAGCGATAGGTATATATTTTTATAGGAAAAAATCTAAAACAAAACCAAAAGAAGCGGTAGAGAAAGTTGTGGAATCATTTATATCAAGTGATACATTTGTTGGAGCCAAAAAAGGTTATATTTTTAAAAATGATAGTGATGGTATTGGTTATTATTTGGATAAACAATAACTTCTTGATATAATATATAATATGCCCTGTGCTGCGTGTGGAAATAAAGGAGGAATGAATGTAGGTTCTAGCAAACCATCGACATTAATTTTAGGTCAAGCCCGTCAACAAACGGTAAAAAGAACATTTGTTCAAAGACCAAGAGGATTAATATTAAATGTATCAAATAGAAAAAGATTTATTTTAGGACGCAGATAATTCCTTATTATATTATATATGACATCCTATGATGAAATAAATAATACTAAAGCGACCTATTCAAAAATATCATTAAATGATATTCGTACTCATTATACTCTTTGGTCTGAAGAAGGTCAAAGGCAATGGTACGTTTATAAATGTAAAACCAAATCACCTTTAGATAAATTTGGAAAATCCTTTGGATATTCATCATGGATTATGATGTCTCCAGCTTTAGATACTCAAGAAGGATTATTGAATAATAATAGGTGGCCGGGTTTTTCTCATAGAACAATACAAGCAATTAATGGTAAAATAACAGAGATGAAAAATAAGTTAAAAAAAGAGCAAGAAAAATGGGATAATAATCCAACTCCATTATGGTATGAAGCGTCTGAAGATTCAATGGATGAAAAAGTTAAAGAAGTTAGACTTCAGGTATCAATTGGTTCAATAATTAATAAAGTAAAAGATATTTTATTAGCAACTCAAGGAGATATTCTTTCTATGACAAAAGTTGTAAGAAATTTACAACTTGATAGTACTTTTAATTTTGCAAAAACAACAGATCATAAAAAAAAAGTTAAATCGGCAAGTGATGTTGATGGTGTAGAAGTATTTGTATTATTTGATTGTAGTCATACTATTTCAGATAGTCAATATAAGATTAAAAGGGTTTGCGGATTTTCTAAAAAAAAAATTCATATTAAAGGACACTATTATATTTTTAAACCCAAAAATAAAGCTGCAATAAAAGTTTGTGAAAATTTACAAAATAGTAAAATAAGAGAACTTTTACAAAGTGCTAGAAGAATTTAAATATAAAGTCCAAAAGGAATACGTTCTTTTTCATTTTGTTTAATCAGTTTATTAACGACTTCTGGTGTAACAGTAAAAGGGAAGGTTACCTTAATGGTTTCTTTTTTATCAAATAAACTACTATCTTGTTTCATCAATCTATATAAGTTAAGCTTTGTGTAAGTAATTTCTAGACAACGCTTAAGATTTCTTACGCCTTTTTCTTTATCAGTAAAATTAGTAATAATTCGATTTAATGCATCATCTGTAATTGTAACTTCGCCTTCTTTAAAATTAACATTTTTCTCGATTTTTGGAATCAAATATTTTTTAGCAATTGTTATTTTTTCCTTTGCATCATAGCCTGCTGTATGAATACGGTACATTCTATCTTTTAAAATCGGATTCACTTTATTTTCATCATTATAACTAAATATAAATAGTGCTTTACTAAGGTCAAAATCCATATTTGCGAAATATTTATCATGGAAACAGCTATTTTGTGTTGTATCTGTCAAGTGAGTAAGAATACCAGTAATTTCTTCACCTTTAGGAGTGTCTGATATTTTATCTAACTCATCAAAATATATCACAGGATTCATACATCTACTTTGTATCAAAATGTTTACAATTTTACCCCAATTACTTCCCTCATATGTATACCCATGTCCCTCGAGGAAACTACTGTCTGTAGCACCACCAAGTGCAAGAAAAGCAAATGGTCGTTGTAGAATTTTGCTGATTCCTTCTTTGATGAGAGTGGTTTTACCTGTTCCAGGTGGACCTTTAATAGCTATAGCTGTTCCAATGGAATTTGGATTACTAAGCCAGTTACCTACTAATTGGAGAATCTGCATTTTAGCATCATCTAGACCATAAACGCAATCATCTAATACCTTTTTAGCGTCTTCCATAAAAGCTTGACATTTGTCAATACCATCATCCATTGTAAGAGGGAGACGTTTTGTTTTTCCAAATGGAATAGACATAAACGCATCTACCCATTGCTTAATTTTGTAGTATTCACCAGAACCAGGGTCCATGTAATTTAAAATATTAATTTTCTTAAGAGCCGCTGCTTGATAACAAGCAGGAATATCGGAATCTAGCAACTGTAACCGGTATGGTTTCTCAACTCGAGATAATTTATTAACTTCTTTTAGTCTACTAATAATTTTCTTTTGTGCACTAATATCCATATCTTTAAAATATTTGAAATCATTCATAATATTTGGAGCTCTCAATAATTTTCTAAGAGTAGATACATTTTTAGTTTTTTGTTTTTGCTGTTTCTTTTTCTCTTCTTTTGATTGTTTACGTTCATAAGCTTTTGCCATTTTATTAAATTTCTTTGACATTGCGTCTTTCCCTTTTCCTTTTTTTAATTTAATTAATTGTTTAAGCTCTTCCATCATTTCTTCTTCTTCGGCTTCTTCGTCTTTGTCAATTGCTTTAATGTATTTACCTTTAATATTTTCCTGTACCGCCCATTCTTCACCATCGTCCTCGTCTTCTAACTGAATATTATATAAACTATATGCTGGATTTTCTTTCAATTCAACAACAGATTTAATAATACCATTATAGGCTTTATCCCATTCTTTGTGCTCTACACGGACAGTTTGATTTTTCTTGAATTGACTATATTTTTTTGTAGTAGTTTTATCATTTTTTCCCTCTGTATTATCTTCATTGTCTTCATCAGCATCATCTTCATCAGAGGTTTCCTCGTCTTCTCCTTCTGCTGGTTGTCCAACTGTAAATATAATATTAAATTTCATATTTTGTTTTAGCATATCTTGAATTTCATCATCATCCATTTCTTCTTCTTCTTCCAAATCTTTTCTTAAAAGTCTAGCCTCTTCTTTTCTCATTTCGGCTTCAAAGGCTTTCTCATATTCTTCATCACTGCTGTCTCCTACAACATATTTTTTCTTTTTCTTTGATTTTACTTTTTCGTTTTTGGTTTTTTTAATCTTTTTATTTTTCGATGTTTTTTTATTATTTTTATTTTTCTTTTTATTAGTGGATTTTTTCTTTTCAAGCATTTCATCTATTTTTTCTAATTGTTGAATTCGTTCTTTTCCACTTTTTGATGGAAATATTTTTTGAACGAATTTTTGAAATTCGCGAGCATTAAATTCTTCAGGCGATGGTGCTTCGGTGTCATCATCCTCATCATCTTCTTCTTCAGACTCTTCCTCTTCTTCTTCCTCTTCTTCTTCTGATGTTCCAGTATTTTCCTCATCTTCAATTATTAATTCAATTTCATCATCTGGGTCATAATCGCTATCACTGTCACTGTCGGTATGAAGATTTTTGGTCGATGTTTTTTTGGTTTTTTTAGACTTTTCTTTGGTTGATTTTCTAAATTTATATTTCTTTTTAGGAGATTTAGCTATTCGTTCGTTGACTTCAGGTTTGTCCATTATGAAGTAATATGTGATAATTTTTAAATTATGTTTCAAAATATCAATTTTTTTAAAAGTTAAAAACTAATTTAAAATAAATTGAAAAAAGAGTCTAAATATTTCTAACACTAGTATAAGAATGACTGAAGCTAAATCAAGGACCACACCATCCAGAATTATAGGTTTACAATTTAGTATATTATCTCCAGATGAAATTAGAAAATCTTCGGTAGCTAACATTGTCTCGCGTGATACATATGTTAACAATAAACCAGTCATTGGTGGATTATTTGATCCTCGTATGGGTGTATTAGATCCAGGATTGATTTGTCCTACAGATGGATTAAATTATATGAAGACACCCGGTTATTTTGGGCATATAGAACTAGCAAGACCTATCTTCTATATACAATATCTAAATACAATTGTTAAAATTCTTAGATGTGTTTGTATTAAATGTAGTAAACTCTTGATTGATAAAACAAAGTACGATTATTTGCTTAAACTATCATCAAAAAAGCGATGGGATAAAGTTTTCAAATTGGCATCAAAGGTTGTTAGATGTGGCGATGAAACTTGCGAAGGTTGTGGATGTAAGCAGCCACGAAAGATTATGAAAGAAGGACTGGCAACACTTATTGCTGAATGGGATAATATTGATGGCATTGATGGTGCGGATGGTAAAAATAAGGAGAAATTAACTATGCGCATGACACCGGAAATTGTATTGAAAATATTTAGAAGAATCTCAGATGAAGATGTTAATTTCTTGGGATTTAGTCCTACTTGGTCTCGCCCAGACTGGATGGTTTGTCAAGTGTTGGCTGTACCACCACCTGCTGTTAGACCATCTGTTAAACATGATGCTCAACAGCGAAGCGAGGATGATATTTCACATATTATCGTGAATATTGTAAAAGCAAACAAAACTTTACAAGAAAAACTACAAAGCAACGCATCCGAAAAGGTAATTGAAGATTGGACAATGGTTCTTCAATATTATTGTGCTACTATGGTAGATAATAAAATTCCAGGTGTGGCTTCTGTAGCACAGCGTTCAGGAAGACCACTTAAATCAATTAAGGAAAGATTGGTTGGTAAACCAGGTCGTGTAAGAGGAAATCTTATGGGTAAGCGTGTTGATTTCTCTGCTAGGTCTGTTATTACTCCTGATGCTAACATTGGAATTTCACAATTGGGTATTCCGCTCAAGGTAGCAAAAAATATTACATTTCCTGAGGTTGTTAATAAAAGAAACAAAAAGTTCCTTACAAAACTCATGTTGAATGGTCCAAATGTATATCCTGGTGCTAAAATTTTAGAAAGAAAGGCAGGTGATTCTATTTCACTTAGGTATGTAGATAGAAATTCTATTGAATTGTATAACGGTGATGTTGTTCATCGTCATATGTTAGATGGAGACCCAGTTTTGTTTAATAGGCAACCTACTCTACATCGAATGAGTATGATGTGTCATTTTGCTAAAATTTTGAAAAAGGGTGATACTTTCCGTCTTAATGTAGCAGATACAAAACCATATAATGCTGATTTTGATGGGGATGAAATGAATCTTCACGGTCCACAAGACTACGAAAGTGCCGCAGAGTTGGCAAATCTGGCTGCTGTCGCAAGACAAATTATTTCCCCAGCTAATAACTCGCCTATCATTGGTATTTTCCAAGATTCTCTATTGGGTGCTTTTAGATTTACCAGACAGAATATTAACTTTGATAGCAGAACAGCAATGAATCTATTGATGGCTTTTGATAAACCAAATATTAAACTTTTCAAAAATCCCACAGAGAGAATTTCCAATTTTGAATTGCTAACACAGATTTTGCCTCCACTATCGTCTCATTTTAGAAATGGACAATTTGGGGACGGTGACGACCCTAAGACTTCAAACAGTGTTATTGAAATAGTAGATGGTAAATATGTTAGAGGTCAATTGGATAAAAAAGCATTGGGTGCTGGTTCTAAAGGGCTTATTCATAGCATCTTCAATGATTTTAGCTATGTAGATGCTGGGGAATTTATTGATAATTTACAGAATTTGATTACTGAATATATGAAACTAAGTGCTTACAGTGTTGGTATTAGTGATTTGCTTGCTGATTCTGTTACAAATCAAAGAATTTCAGATGCTATGCTTAGTAAAAAGCAGGAAGTTAAAAATCTTATAGACCAAACGCATCTTGGTACATTTGAAAATAATACCGGTAAAACAAATGAAGTAGAATTTGAATCTAAGGTAAATTCCATTCTACAAAAGGCAGCGGATGAAGCAGGTAAAATTGGAAGGAAAAGTTTGGCTGCTGATAACCGTTTTGTTATCATGGTTAATTCTGGTAGTAAAGGTAAATCACTGAATATTGCTCAAATGATTTCGTGTTTGGGACAACAAAACGTAGATGGAAAACGAATTCCTTATGGTTTTGAAGATAGAACTTTGCCACACTATACAAAATACAATGATTCTCCGGAAGCACGAGGATTTGTCGAATCATCATTTATTCAAGGTTTAACTCCAACTGAATTGTATTTCCATGCTATGGGTGGTCGTACAGGTTTGATTGATACGGCTGTAAAAACTAGTACTACAGGTTATATTCAAAGGAGACTTATTAAGGGTTTGGAAGATTTAAAGGTTCATTATGATATGACTGTTCGTAATAATAAAAATAAGGTTATCCAATTCACATATGGTGATGATAATATAGACCCAACAAAAGTTGAAAGTCAACAATTGCCTTTGGCCAGCGCAACACGTGAAGATGTTTATGCACATTTCCAAATTCCAATGGATGAAACAAATAATGCTATCATTACAACAAATTACACAAAACCTGCTCTTAAAAGGATAAAGAAACAAAAACAAGAGCTTATTTCAAAAACAAACGAAATGATTACTTATATGCTCGAATCAAGGGATTCTATTGTTGAACATGTGTTTAAATATGTAGACAGTACTAGCATTCACATTCCAGTTCATTTCCGCAGAATTATAAATAATATCCATAATCAACTAAGTATCCAATCAAATTCACTTGTAAATATTACACCTTTTGAATTATATGAATTACTAGATGACACCTTTAATAAACTACTAAAAAGTCATTATGCGAAACCAACAGAGTTATTTAAAATTGCCTTTTATTATTATCTATCTCCCAAAACACTATTGACAATTAAAAGATTTAACAGAAAGGCAATTATATTGCTACTTGAAACAATTATTACTAATTATAATAAATCCATTGTTCATCCAGGAGAAATGGTTGGTATGATAGCAGCACAGAGTATAGGTGAGCCTACTACGCAAATGACTCTTAATACTTTCCACTTTGCGGGTGTAGCTAGTAAATCTAATGCGACACGAGGTGTTCCAAGGGTAGAAGAAATTCTATCTTTGTCTGAGAATCCAAAGAAGCCTTCTGTTACTATTCATCTTAAAAAGAATGAGCGTGATAATATTGAAAAAGCACAGGAATTAAAATACACACTTGAATACACAAGTCTTCGTGATGTTGTTGATTCTGTGAGTATTTGTTTTGACCCAGACGAAATGGCTACTTTAATTAGCGAAGATGTACCGCTTATGGCAGAATACAATGAATTTCAAACCATGGTTGAAACTTGTAATAATGAAGATTTTGAAGCAGAAGACAATAATGATAAATCAAAATGGATTATTCGTATGGAATTGAATAAAGAATCTATGCTAGACAAACATATTTCCATGGATGATATTCATTTCGCAGTATCTAATAGTTACAATGATGATATATCTTGTGTATTCTCTGATATGAATGCTGATAAATTGGTGTTTAGAATTAGACTTACAAAATCTAACTCTTCAAGTAAAAAACATTCATTAGACCAATCTGACGAGATTTACAAATTGAAAAATTTCCAAAATAACCTATTGAATAATATTATTTTGAGAGGAGTGAAACATATCCCAAAGGTTTTACTTAGAAAAAGTGTTAAAGAAGTTGTACTTGATGACGGTAATTATGTTCAAAAAGACGGGTGGGTATTAGATACTGTTGGTACTAATTTGCGTGATATTTTGACACTATCTTCTATTAATAGTAGCAAAACTTTCAGTAATGATATTCAAGAAGTCTATAGAACACTTGGTCTAGAGGCAGCTAGACAGGCTATCTTCAATGAGCTTTCAGAAGCTATGGACCATGCTGGCGTTTACATTAATTATCATCACTTATCTATCTTGTGTGA
>TARA_B100001093_G_scaffold509533_1_pt1 | contig 13840 bp, 8 predicted proteins | sample TARA_B100001093 | Tara Oceans TARA_B100001093 (sample SAMEA2623116) | marine metagenome | biome: marine biome (ENVO:00000447); feature: surface water layer (ENVO:00002042); material: "saline water (ENVO:00002010), including plankton (ENVO:xxxxxxxx)" | depth 5 m
CCACAAGGTTAGCAAACTACTCCAAATTCTCTCTACTCTTTCTACTTATGACCATCAAATCGAGCGTAGCCCAGCCAAACCGGCCATAACGAACACTTACACTGCATTCACTTTAGCGAAAGCATTAGGACCTCCATCATGTCATTGCCGGCTCCTACAACCGGCATAGTATGACTGGTATTCTCGGGATCAATCGTCTTAAATCGAAACTGAAGAAGCAGCATTACCAAGCCGAGATGCCGCTGTTTCGAGCAACTAACTCCTAACATGGACCCATACCCTTTGCGCTCCTTCATCGCTGCTCACGTCCTTATTTTCCTGACCAGCTTGTCGCTATCTAGAGCTGAACAGTTCCCTGCGCCTGAAACGATCCCCGCCTTCGAAGAGTTGAAGGATTCCGTCGAGGAGCTCCGCATCAAAAATATCGCCTGGCGGTCGATCGACTGGAATTACAACATTCTCGATGGTCTCAAAGCCTCTCAGGAGGAAAATAAACCCCTCATCTTCTGGTGTCACATCGACCTACCAGCCGACGACAAACGATGTTGAGTCTTCGCCGGAGCCGTCCGTGAGACGGTTTATTCTAATCCCGAAGTCATTGCAGCCATTCAGGAGCACTTCATTCCCGTCGCCGTCAAAGCGCGTCTCGCTCAACAGCCACCTGCTGGACCGGAAGCTCTCTTCTACGAAGAACTGCGACGAACCCAACCTGCTCCCCAAGGCATGGCGGTGATGAACTCCAGCGGAAACGTATTGGCTTGGGCGCTCATGTTTGACGGCGATGAGAGTATTCTCAAGTTTCTCGAACACGCGAGGAAGCGATTCGAAGCAAATCCTACTGCGGACGCACTACCTACAGCCGAACGCTTCCAGCGATTCCCCGATCACAAACTCCCCGATCTACCTGCTTCATCTAAACTCGACGCACAACCCGACCTAGAGCAAGGAGACTATTCATCTCCGGGAGGCTATCAGGCTCAAGAGGGTTCTTTGTCAGGACGTCTGGTGGGACGAGCTGTCGATGAGGAAGGAAACCTGATCGATACCGGCGTGCGCTCTCAGGAAACTTACGCAGAAGACCGGGTAGAAATTTCAAAACCAGCTCGCGAAGCCCTCATCAACGCCGCTAATTCGAAGGACCCTGGCCAGCCATTTTTGATCCCGAAGCGGTTTGCCCGCGAACTGATCGACTCGGCCTACCTCGGCATGCTTGACGTGAACCCACTCGCAGGCCGAAACATTGGCGGAACCGTGCTGAAAGAGGAAATTCAACTCTGGGGACGACAACTACCTCCAACGGGTGAATCTCACACCATTGAGATTTGGGGCCACACCCTCTGTGAAGGCGAAGCCGCCCAACTTGGCCGAAACACCGACGGGCGGGATTGGAAAAACCAAGTCGAATTGAACTGGGTCGGCCGAATCGTTATTCAAAAAGGCGAGCTAATTTCACTCCTTGCCATAGGCAATGGCAAAGAGACCCTTCACTGGAATCACGGTGCTGCGAATTCGACAACTCAAGGTGAAGCCCCTCGCACTGCTGCCGCCAACCTTCCCGCAGGGCGGCCGATCCAGTTTTCGGGTCCCGTTCGGTTCGGTATCTCCATCCCGTGATCGTTCGACCTCCGCGATAGCGCCATCTAAAAAGCCTCCTTTTCTCTCCCGAATATTCATCGCCAAGGCGGAATTAAGGATAGAAGCCCCCCATGAAAAAGCTCACCACTTTATTTCTATCCATTTTTTCGATCTTAGCACTGACTACCGGACAGGCCCAACCACCGGCAGATTCCTGGCACCAATGGCGCGGCCCCGAGAACAACGGCACTTCTTCAACGGCAACTCCTCCCCTTGAGTGGAGTGAAAAAAGCAACGTTCGCTGGAAAACTGAAATCAAGGGCAGCGGCACAGCCAGTCCGATTGTATGGGGTAACAAGGTTTTTATCACCACAGCGATCAACACGGGCGAGGTGGACCCCTCCCTCCCCAAGCCAGAGGATCAACCCGAGCGGGTCTTCGGAATCAAACACCCGAACACAAGCTACGAGATGGTTGTGCTTTGCTTTGACCGAAACTCAGGGAACCAACTCTGGCGCGAAGTTGCGAAAACCGTGGTCCCTCACGAAGGCCACCATAAGGACGCCAGTTTTGCTTCGGGTTCATCATTCTGCGACGGTGAGCGAATCTATTGCTGGTTCGGCTCCGCAGGACTTTATGCCTACTCCCTCGACGGAAAAAAACTCTGGGAGAGAGACCTCGGCCCGGCAAAAATGGGAGCCAGCCTCGGTGAAGGGAGTTCACCGGTGGTGCACGGCGGAAAGCTCATCCTCGTTCGTGATCACTCTGGACAATCTACCATTGAATGTTTCGACACCAAAAGCGGCAAAACTCTCTGGAAGAAAAATCGCGACGAAGGCAACACCTGGGCAACCCCGGCCATCGCTGAGCACGAAGGCATCATTCAAGTCATCACCCCCGGCACTAATGCCATACGAAGCTACAACCTCGCCAACGGTGATCTGATCTGGAAAGCAACCGGCCTCACCAACAATTGCGCCCCGTGCCCGATTGTGGATGGCACTCGCGAGGGCGGCCCCGCAGTTTATTGCATGACCGGTTACAAGGGCCACTCCCTGCTCGCTATTCCCATCACCGGCACCGGCGATGTCACTGACCAGGTTCAGTGGAAAGCCGATCGCGGCACTCCCTACGTGCCCTCCGCAGCGCTCTACAACGGGCAACTCTATTTCACTCAATCCAACCAGGGCATCCTTACCAGCCTCGAAGCGAAAGATGGTAAGGAGGTCATCGCTCGCACCCGCGTGCCGGAGCTGGGAGACATCTATGCCTCCCCCGTCGCAGCCGACGGTCGGGTCTACCTCGTCGGCAGAAAAGGCACCACCGTCACCATTGCCGCTGGCAAGGAGTTTAAGGTGCTGGCCACCAGCCAGCTAGACGACAACTTCCACGCTTCTCCCGCCCTAGCAGGCAAACAGCTTTTCCTCCGCGGCACGCGCTTTCTCTATTGCCTCGAAGACGGGGCGGCCGCATCCACCCCGAAAAACAAAACCACTTTCGCCACGACCCAACTCGAGGTGCCCACCGACCCTAAGACGGTACTCAGTGCCAGGTTGAAAGGGCTTGTGGATGCCGAAAAAATCACCGGAGGAGAGGCCATCGAGCTCTACCTCACCGCTTTCCCCGGGGAGCGGGAGAACGTAATGCGCTGGCTGGCCTCCTTGAGGAAACCAGAACCCAACGAACCGGCCCCAGCAGAGGCAGCAGACAAGGACAGGCCAGTCACCACGCCAAAGTCAGCGCCTACCACGCGTGAACGGCTCCAAGAGATCGCTCAGCGCGAAATCCCCGAAGACTACCCCGGAGGAGACAGCCACCAGTCCTTCGTCGACCAATGGTTCGCCTCTGCCCCTCCGGAAAAGGCAGGCGAAGTCGCGCAATTGTGGAAGGAACAGCAACGCCTTTTCCCTAACATGAAGAGCCGCGGTGAATCCTTCATCAGGATCCTCGACCACGTGCGTTCAAATAGCGTACCTAAGAAAGCGACTCCGGCTCAAACGCCTCGTTCAACTCAGCCCAAAAAATCCAACCCTAACATCAAGCGAAAGGAGCCGTCAAGAATTGACCGGGAACCGGGAATCATCACTCCGGGAAAGACCGGAACAGTGGCTGGATCGGTCAGTTCATTAGACGGCAAGCCAATCGGAGGCGTCATGGTGTCCGCCTTTGATGACCGTAACCGGCAGACTATCTCTATCTTTTCCCAGGCAGACGGTAGCTTCCAGATCGACGACCTGCACGACGCCGAATATCGCATACGCGCGCGCATCCCCGGCCAGCGGGATCATTGGGTCGAAGACGTGAAAATCGGTGGCCAAGGGATCAAGATTACGATGGAACCCGCCAACGGCAAAGAGCTTGAAGAACAGCGCCCCGCTTCTGACGCCTTCGCCCAGCTCAAATTCGACAGTCCCCGCGATCGCCTCAACTTCAAAATGATGTGCAGCTACTGCCACCAGATTGGCACCCCGGGTTTCCGCAGCCCCGAGGAGCCCGTTGACTGGGAAACCATGATCACCCGCATGGACGGCTTTGGCGGTCTCTACCCCCACACCAAGGATACCATTGTCCAGCGTATCATCGACACTTACAAGGGCGAGGCCGTTGAGGCGTGGCCACCCTATGAGCCACCCCCCGCCCCAACCGGAATGGTGACGCAGGCCAAAATCACGGCATGGGAACTGGGCAATCACTACGAAGGATCTTTCCATGACCTCGAAGTCGGCGACGACGGCCTTGCTTACGTCGTCCATATTGGCAAGCAATACACGGCCACCCTCAATCCAAAGACCGGGGAGAGAATCTTTTACCGCCTCCCTAAAGGTTCCCACGGCCCCCATTCCATCGAACCGGACAACGATGGTGACATGTGGCTGACACTTTGTGTCTCCGGGGAAATGGCCAAATTCGATCTCGAAACCAAGGAATACACCATTCTCTCCAGTGCTGAGGCTCCGGCTGACCGAGGTTCATGGCCCCATACCTTGCGGGTTGATCCGAAAGATTCCGAAGGCTACATTTGGTACACAGATGCTGGCCGTAATTCGGTCTTTCGCCTTCATCCGAAAACGCTGGTGAGGAAGGAGTATCACCTGCTCGAAGCCGACCAGGTCAAGGCAGGCGGCAAAGGAGAATCCAAGGGCATCACTCCCTACGGTCTCGATTACTCGCCTGTCGATGGAATGATTTGGTATTCCAAGCTCAACGGAAACCGCATCGGACGCATCGACCCCAAAGCCCCTGACGGAGACATTACCGAATGGAATCCTCCTTTTCGGGGACCTCGTCGCCTTCATGTCGCTCCCGACGGCATGGTTTGGGTGCCCGGCTTTGGCTCCGGCGTCTTCGGTAAATTTGATCCCGACACCGAAGAGTGGACCACCTACCCGCTACCCAACTACATCAACCAGATCCCCTATGCGCTCAACGTAGCGCCCGATGGCATGGTCTGGATCTGTGGCACCGGGAACGATACCCTCTATCGCTTTAACCCCGAAACTGAATACCTCATCGAGTTCCCGCTGCCTTACCGAGTCAGCTACACCCGTGAGATCGAGTTCGACAAGGAGGGTAATGTTTGGACCAGCACCAGCGGGCCAGCTCGTCACATGGAGAATGTCTGCGGCTCTCTCATTAAGCTGGAAATCCCCGCCAACGCCAAGGAATCCGGCGGCATAAAACTAACCCCCCTCCAGCTGAGCCTAGAGGAACAGGGAATCCTAACAGAGTCTCAAAGGCAGAATCAAAAGCAAAAAAGAAACCTGCAATTGGGTTCTCTCTTCGCAAAGATTGAGGCAAGAAAACTTCCTAAAGCCTACAACGGCCGGAACCACCAGCAATATGTCAATCAGGTCATGGCGAGACTGCCCGAAGAGCAACGTGCCCGCGTCTCGAAGCTGTTTAACGAACGGCGCCAGTCCGGAGCGAAGATGGAAAATGCCGGGCAGACCTTCATTCGTATTCTCGACTACGTTGCCGAGGGAGGCAAAGCCACTGAAATCCCCGCCGAGCCAGGTCCGGGTACGGATCCACCTCGCCGTTCCATGGAGGAAAAAACCGGCATCCACCGTCTTGGAAACGCGAGACGCTCCCCTTTCGATGCCTTCATTTATGCCAATCGCATTCCCGACCACTCAGACGAGGGAGAAACCGCGGTTCAATTCGCCGGTCGCATCCTCGGACGCCTCGCCAATCAAGAAGGACGGGTGCTTCTGAAGTTACCCAACGGAATGAACCACAGCGCCTACAACGGCTTCAAAACCTTCCTCGGATCCGAGCGATTCGCCGCGGCTTTCCAACTCTACTTCCGGAACGGAAACTGGTCTGCCGGAGAGCTCGACGCCATCCTTCGAAGCAAAATGACTGAGGCAAATGACGGCTTAGCCGAAAATGCCGGGCTCAAGATCACTGCATCCGACTTACCCGACCTCACTGCTTTCCTCGGAACCCTTTCAGACGTCGGCGACGAAGCCTTTCGAAACCTCATTCTCAGTGCCCGAGTCGTGGACGTCACCAAGCCAACCGAAACGAAACCCAAGGCAACGAAAACCAATTACGTATCAGGCACCATTCGCTATGACGGCGTCCCACCGAAACGCAACCGAATCTTCATGGATGAGGCCAGCCGGAAACTGCACGACTCGCCGCCGCTTGACGAAAGTCTGCTCATCAGCGCTGACGGCGGTCTCGCCAACGTCTTTGTCTATGTGAAGAACGCCCCCGAAGGCGATTACCCGGTGCCTAGCGAAGCCGCCATCATTGACCAGCAGCGATCAGTCTTCGAACCACGCGTTCAGGGGTTCCGGGTCGGTCAAACCGTGCAGATGAAAAATGGGGATCCCTTTATTCATAATGTGCGCTCCCTTTCACGAGCCAACCGTATCTTCAACATCGTGCAACCGGCCGGCACCCCCGACCGCGAAAAAATCTTTGAGAAAGCGGAAGGTCCCATCACCATCAAGTGCGACTTTCACCGCTGGATGACCGCTCATCTCTGGGTGATGGATCACCCCTTCTTTGCCGTGACCGATGCCCACGGGAAATTCACCATCCCAGATCTTCCCCCCGGCGAATACACGCTCGCCTCTTGGCATGAACTTCTCGGCACCCAAGAGGTCACCATTCAGGTCAACGATTCCACCACCTCGGTGCCCACTCTCTCTTTCCAAGCCAAAGAGCAAATCCAATTTTAGAATTTTTCTTTATCCCACAATGAACTCCGCTTCTCCTTGGTCTGACTCTAAAGAAGTGCCAGAAAAGCGCGAGGCCAACCAACGAAGCATCGACCTGATGTTTCGGGTCGGTCGGGGCGATGTTGAGGCCTTTCAAAGCCTCGTCGAGACTCATCAATGTGCCGTGATTGGAGTTGCGACTAAAATGTTAGGATCCCCATTCGAAGCGGAGGACATCGCCCAGCAAGTATTTCTCAGAGTCTGGAAGGCGGCTCCCCGTTACAAGCCGACGGCCCAGTTCAACACCTGGCTTTTTACGATCACCCGCAATCTTGTTTACAACGAAACTCGACGGCGTCAGCGAAAACCCACCGTCTCGGTTGAAGCCTTAGAATTAAATAATCACCAAGTCACGACCGATAACCGTGCCAGGTGTCCGGCTTCCAAAGCGCAGCATTCTGAATTCGAAGAAGCTGTTGAAAAAGCTATTGAGTCTCTACCCGATCGGCAACGAACCGCGCTGCTGCTGCGCCGCAATGAGGAAATGCCCTACCTCGAAATTGGACGACGTCTCTCCACCACTGAACCAGCCGTAAAAAAACTTCTCTTCCGTGCGAGGACGAGTCTCAAATCTTCACTACGACAGCACCTTGCCAGCTAACATGAAACTCATCCTGACCTTCTCCTTTACCCTGCTGCTGATTTGCACCGGTCTCGCCACGGACAAACGACCTAACGTCATCACCCTGCTCGTCGATGATCTCGGCTACCGCGACATCGGATGCTACGGCGGTCCGGTGGAGACTCCCGTCCTCGACAAACTAGCCTCCGAGGGGGTGCGCTTCACCGATTTCCACTCGGGCGCCCCGACTTGCTCCCCTTCCCGTGCCACTTTCCTGACTGGCCGCCAACACCGACGCACCGGAGTTTACTCCGTCATCACCGAACGCCTTCACCAGATGCATCTACTGGAGAGCGAAACAACCATCGCCGAAGTGCTTAAGGAAAACGGCTACGCCACCGCCCATTTTGGTAAATGGCACCTCGGCATGCCCGTGCACAACCGCGACAATCCTACCCCGGCCGACCATGGCTTCGACTACTGGTTCGGCCTCGTCAACGGACCGGGTCCCAGCCATAAAAACCCGACCCAATTTCTGCGCAATGGCGAGCGCGTCGGTCCCCTCGAAGGTTATTCCTGCCAGCTCGTCGTCGACGAGGCCCTCAAGTGGCTCGACCAGGAACGCAACGGCGATGAACCTTTCTTTCTCAATCTCTGGTTTAACGAACCCCACGCCCCAATCGCAGCACCTGACGAGATCGTTTTCAAGTATGGCGCCCCCAACGATCAGTCCGCGATTTACAGCGGCACGATCGACAACACGGACCGGTCCATAGGGCGACTTGTCGCGAAGCTCGAGAAACTCGGCGAGCTCGACGACACCATCATCATCTACTCCTCTGACAACGGCAGCTACCGACAGGAACGCAGCGGCGAACTTCGTGGTCAAAAAGGCGCGCTCTTCGAAGGCGGACACCGCGTTCCCGGCATCGTCTACTGGAAAGATGGCATCCCCGGCGGTCGCGTCGAGGAAGAGCCCGCCGGAGCGGTCGACCTTCTTCCGACCCTTTGCGGATTGATCGGCATCGAGAAACCCGCAGGCCTCCACCTCGACGGATCCGACCTAGCGCCCTTACTCACCGAGTCAGGCAACTTTGAGAGACATCAGCCGCTCTTCTGGATGAATGAATCGAGCATGGTCATGAGAATCGGTGATCACACCCTCTTCGCCTCCAGCACGGCAAAATCGCCAATCGACTTTAAGGCCGCCGATCGACTTACGGAGCAAATCAAAGAAGTCCTCGGCGACGATCTAGAACGCGTGCTGGATGGAAGGGATGTTAAGGATCTTCGCTCCCGCCTGTTTAATCACGGGAGACTCGCCAATCCCGAAGCCAATCGTTTGAAGGATCAGCTCCGGGACTTGTTCTACTTCCAGGAGTCTTGGATCCCCGAACTCAAAAAGAGCGAACTCGGCCGCGTACAACTATATGACCTTTCCAAGGATCCCAGTCAGCAAAACAACATTGCGAATCAGCGCCCTCAACTCGTCGCTCGTTTAAAAGAGCAGGCCGCTGCGATCCACCGAAGCGTCATGGCGGATGCACCGAAGTGGCCTGCCGCCGGAGAGCCCAATGTCACGAAGAAGCCCGCGACGAATTTATCACGCCAACCTGCAGCAACTGGCTCCAAGACTCCTGCCAATCCAAAAAAGGCAATGGTCGCAAAGTTGAAGGCCATGGTCGACGCCGGAAAACTCACCGAAAAGGAATCCATCGGACTCTATCTAGCCGCATTTCCCGAAGAAGCAGACAAGCTAAAGCAGGTGAGATCTGGCGAAGATCTCGCCAAGTTGATTGAATCCGGGAAGTTTGATTCGGCCCCGTTCGAGGCAGTGGAACTGGCCCTGAAGCAGAACAATCTGAAGATCCGCGGAGCAGCCCTCTCAGCCGCCTTCGGTCGACTGGGAGGCGGCGTCGGTGGCGTTCAGCTCGAGGCCGTCGTGGAGCGATTGGAGTCCTTGCCCCAGTCGCGGGACAAGGACTTAGCGCTCAATGGTTTGGCCCATGGGCTGGTTTCGAAAGATCCAGAGGCGGCATTGAAATGGGCCAACTCGATTTCAGAGGAAGGGTTTCGCAAGACCGTGGTCGAGAACGTGACTCGGCGGATTAAGGCGCAGCCCTAGTTGGCCAGAATCGGAGAGCGGCATGCAACAAAGAAAATTTTGACCACGGATGAACACAGATAAGCCTAGCGCCCTTCGTTAGCTATCAAGTGGCATAGGGTTGCTTTGCAATCGAACCCAATGAGCTCCGACGGTGCCACTGAACATATTGAACCAAGCGATGACTCGTAACGGACCCGCTAAGCTAGAAAGGATGTATCCACTGGATACATCCTTTAAAGAGACCGCAATACGCTTGTGATTTAGGTCACAGTTGACCGCTTTGGGTCAGCGGTGACGAAATCCTGATTCGCCCCTCGATGTAAAAAAGAGTGGGCGAATCAGTGATTCGTAAGTTTGATTCTAGTCGTGCTTCACGACTCTACGGATTCGACCTTCTCAGCGCATGGGCCTTTTTGGCCTTGGCCGATTTCAAATTTCACTTTCTGACCTTCATCAAGGTTTGCATATCCAGAAGTCTCGATTGCAGAGTGATGAACGAAAAGGTCTGCCCCCCCATCGTCGGGTGTGATGAAGCCGAAACCTTTTTCTGGATTGAACCATTTAACTGTACCTGTACTCATTTTTATATTTGGTTTATCCGAGTGATTGCTAATCTCCATGAGAAGATGAGCCTACCCAGAATACTCCGATACTCTCGGAGTTTTGCCTGAAGGAGTCAATGGCTATAACTGCCAGAAATCGACTTTTGACCGAAGGGCCTTTGAGCCGCTTTTGGTTCCGAGCGGCAGGGAGGCGTGTCTTGAAACCGAAAAAGTGACTCGGGATAAGGTCAGAGCCGAGCTCTAAGGTGCGATCCATCAAGCTTGAACCTTGGAAAGTAAAAAGCTGCGCCCCCCATCGACTGATCGTGATTACCTCTGAAAAGGATCGTTGAATTAGGAAAGGGAGGCACCGAATCGGAATGAGTAATCTAGGAGTATGTAGGCATAAATGCGTATCGTCACCCAACTTGCATAATCAACTGAAGATCAGTCTGATCCAAAACAATGGGTGAAATAGTTTGAAAAATAAATGTCCTGTGAGACCTCTTATTTATGATTATTGCATCCTACATTTGTTTCGCTTTGAGCCTTGTTTCCATTCTTGGTTCAATTGCTATTTGGAATATCAAAAAGGGCGAAGACGCCGAAGAGAAAGCCCATGCCGAGAGGTTTGGTATTTTCGTAGGCCTGTGGGCTCCGACTTTTTTAGGCATTGCAATCTTCTTGATTTTGATCTCTCAAAGCAGCTGAGTTACACGCTGGCTTTTCCAAAATGCGAGGGGTCAAAAAGACACCAGCGTTAGGAAAAATGTGTCCGCCTAGCGATACCCTTGGGATTGACAATTTAGATCGAGCAAACGGCGGAAAATGAAGTCCCCGACATGGGACCACTGACGGTTTGGCCCGCATTTTTGTGGAGAAACCGTTGCTTATTCTAAGATTTTTATCGTCGCGTCGGTCCGGCTGGGTTTGAGGGGGTGCAGAATCGTGACGGCTCCGCACGGAGTCGCCTTCACTTCTGACGGAGACATTTTCGTGACTGGATACAGCATTTTCGGGCGATTTCATCGTTTCGACTGGGCCGAGTAGATTCGCGACTCAAACGCCACAGAGATACTTGCTATGAGGGACTCAAGAGGGTTAGATCAGTGACCTAACCTTCTTGAGTCTCCATGCGAACCCTGTTGTGTCTCTCTTTTTCTCTCCTTTTCTCTTCGAGTATTCAAGCTCAAGAAAAGCCCAACGTGCTCTTTATCGCGGTCGATGATTTGCGACCGGAGCTGGCCACCTACGGGACGAAGCTGAAGACGCCGAATTTCGATCAGCTTGCCGCAAGCGGGATGCGCTTTGACCGGGCCTATTGCCAGCAGGCTGTTTGCGGAGCATCACGGCTTTCCATCATGGGTGGGCTTTATCCGTCCCTGAGCAAGGAACAAAGTTTTCACGTCGATAAGTGGAGAGATCGTCATCCGGATCTAATCACGATGAATCAACACTTTGGTGCCAACGGATATCACACTATCGGGCTGGGTAAGATTTATCACGGAAGCAGCGGACCCGGAATTGATCCGGAAAACTGGAATGAATGGATCAAAGTTTCCCAGCCCGAATACGCGACGGAGGAAAGCAATGCCATTCTCAGAGAATTCAGTAAAGCAAAGAAGGAAAAGGGTTCAGTCCATGGTCCCCACAAGGGTCCCACCACCGAAATGGCTGATGTAGGTGACAGCACCTATACAGACGGGCTTCGCGCAAAGAAAGCGGCTCTGAAACTCAAAGAACTGGCCAAAAAGAACCAGCCTTTCTTTTTTGCTATCGGTTTTTCCAAGCCTCATCTGCCCTTTGTGGCACCGAAAAAGTATTGGGATCTCTATCAGCGGGAGGATTTCAAAATGCCGGACAACAAAGAAATTCCGCCGGGCTATCCTCCCTATGCCGCCAATCTGCCCGCCTACGAAATGCGAAAGTATTCCGACTACGAAGGCGAGATGCCCAGCGACTTTTCCGACGAAATGAATCAGCGCCTCCTCCACGGATACGCTGCCTGTGTCAGTTATGTCGATGCGAATCTGGGACGGGTTCTCAGAATGCTCAAGGAAACCGGCCTCGATAAAAACACCATCGTGGTCCTGTGGGGAGATCACGGCTGGAAGCTGGGTGATCACTCCAGTTGGTGCAAGCACACCAATTTCGAATGCGACACCCGTGTTCCTCTCATCCTGCGAGATCCCCGCAAGAAAGCAGGCCAATCGACCAATCGACTGGTGGAATTGATCGACCTGTATCCGACCCTCTGCGAACTCACCGGCATTACAACTCCGGCGCACTGTCAGGGCAGAAGTTTCACTAAACTGCTCGACGATCCAGAGGCTGGACATCGCAATTCTGCCTATAGCTCCTACCCGGCCAACAAGGATCTTGGGCACAGCATCCGCTTCGGCGACTATCGATATACCGAATGGCATTCGCCCGATGGAAGCAAGACCGGTCAGCGCGTTCTCACGAATCTGAGGCAGGATCCCGGCGAAGTCACCAACGTCGCCGACAAAGCAAAACATGCCGAAGCACTCGAAAAGGGAATTCAACTTCTCGACCATCGGGTCGTCAATGCCATGAAAGCGAAAACAACTACCCGCACGGCTCCCCCTAAAGCAAAAATCGTAGACAAGACTCCATTGAAAGAAGCCGTGGCGGGTCGATTTCGTATCGGAGTTGGAACCGATCACGGGATCAGAACTCGTCCCGAAGATGCCGCCCTGATGAAGCGTCACTTCGACATCATCACGCCGGAGAATTGCATGAAGACGAAAAAGCTGCAACCCAAAGAAGGCGAGTTCGATTTCACTCAGGCTGATAAGTTCGTCGATTTTGCAGAAGAAAACGGCATCGACATGGTGGGTCATTGCCTCATCTGGGCCCGCCCCGGCACCACACCTCCCTGGTTTTTTTTAGACGGTGAAAAGCCAGTTTCCAAAGAGCTCTTACTCCAGCGACTCAGGACGCACATCCATACCGTCGCAGGACGCTACAAAGGGCGGCTTGCCATGTGGGATGTGGTCAATGAAGCCCTCGCAGATCACGACGATGAATACCTTCGTGACAACGAGTGGAACAATATTCTCGGCGAAGATTTTCTCGTGAAGGCCTTTCAATATGCCCGCGAGGCCGATCCCGACGCCTTGCTGGTTTACAACGACTACCGCTGCGATCATCCGGGCAAGTTGAAGAAGATCATTCGGCTGATCAAGTCGGTGAAAGAGAAAGGCGGGCCCATTGATGCCCTTGGCCTGCAAGCCCACTACGAGTATGGAATGATCCCCTACGAAGGAATCGAAAGCGCCTTGGTCGAGATGAGAAAACTCGGCGTCAAAGTGGTTTTTTCCGAACTCGACATGGATGTAGTGACAAGAGCGAAGTGGTATTGGGATGATGGAAAATTTCGTGAGGAGCTTCAAAGTTCTGAACCCTATCCTAACTGTCCGGATGATGTTCTCGCCGCTCAGGCCGAGCAGTATGCCAAGCTATTTGAGATCATTGCCAAGCACTCCGACGTCGTTGAGCGGGTCACCTTCTGGAATCTTCACGACGGCCAAAGCTGGCTGAACTACTGGCCCTGGAAGCGGACCAATCACCCGCTTCTATTTGATCGAGAACGCAATCCGAAGCCTGCCTACGAATCGGTTGTTTCAATGCTATCAAAATCGAAGGCCACCAAAGCCGATCAATGATAGGAATTTGCCTATTCAAGATTTTTATCGAGGCGTCCGGCTGCGGGTTGGTAGCGCGGAAGAGGCGCTGTTGCTGCCCCGACGCCCTCAATCCTCCTGCTCCGTTTTGAATTTCTGAAAGGCCGGATATTCTT
>TARA_B100001093_G_scaffold306625_1_pt1 | contig 13837 bp, 11 predicted proteins | sample TARA_B100001093 | Tara Oceans TARA_B100001093 (sample SAMEA2623116) | marine metagenome | biome: marine biome (ENVO:00000447); feature: surface water layer (ENVO:00002042); material: "saline water (ENVO:00002010), including plankton (ENVO:xxxxxxxx)" | depth 5 m
AACCTCTGGAAGACGTATTTTCAATTTCAGTGGTTGGCCCGCTATGGGTTGTTCAATGATATCAATGAGTGGACTTTGTGGTGAAGATTTGAGAAATTTACGTTGTTGTAAAAGATCTGCCAGATTCGCTCCCACTCGTAAGGCAAGAGGTGAAAAGAGCAGCGGAATAATGATGATGGCTAAGACGGGATAGTCAAGTAGACCTATTCGAATTGTGCCGGTGCCTATGCCTGGTATGCCAAAGGAACTCAAAATCGGTTCAATGAAAAGATATCCTAGAGTGATGAGCAAAACGACAACCGTTACCGATATGTAATTTCGCACGATTGAATGGATGGGATTTGGGGTGAGGTACCATCCTCTGCGCTGTCGTTTAACGACACGAGGACGCTTTCCATCTTCAAGCCAAAAGGTTGTCCTTTCTATCTTCGTGTCATCGAATGGCTCCCCATCCAAAAGATAGCGTTGTTCTACCAACCAATCATCATCACTCCCCAATCGGAAGCTCGGTGATCGTGTAGAAAGTTCTTCAATGATAACACTTTTTTTACCTTGTTTGAGGACTTTTTTCGTCGACGAAAGGGGTAATCTTGCAGGTATGAATCGATACGATTCAAAGGGTGGGTAGCGTATTCGCTGCTCCAATTCTAATTTTGGGATGGAATCACAACCTATCGAAACAAGAGTCGAGTGCCTGCTTTCAATGCAAGTTTACGGAATGCTGGAACTTTCTTCAAGAGCGCAAGCCCCAGGGGTACAGGCTTCTCGATATCACCGATTTCATTGATCAACTGTAGAACTTCGGGTTTTGCGAAGTTTGTGAAGTGTGCTTCTAGTTCCTTGTCTGGGACATCACTGACCAACAAATTACGTAAGGCTCGGGCTTTGTCTTGATCTTTTTTCATCGCTGTAAAGTGTTTCGTAGTGATTTTTTTGAGAGATTTTTCAGTGAGATTGTCGTCGCTAATTGCTTTACTTAGCGGTTGCAAAATGCCTTTGATTTGTTTAAATCCAGGACCAATGCCGCCACCAGTAGTCGGCTTAGCCATGCCAGCAGCGTCACCAAGCAACATAATTCGGTTCGATACAGTTTTTCTCACCATACCACTCGGAATGGGGCCGCAAAATCTTGCTATTTCTTTCGTGCTGGTAAAACGGTCTTTCCATAATGGATGGTTACGCAGCTCATCGTAACATTGCTCGACACTCCTTCCATTCAAGCGTTGAGGAGTCGACCAAACGCCAATTCTATGACTGCCGAAACCAGATGGAATTACCCATGCAAAAAATCCTGGAGCGATTTCAGAACCACTATACATGTCAAGCCATCGATTCTTTCCTTCATACCCTAAGACTTCTGCTTGGAATCCAATCATCATTTCTTTCGGGCGGCCCATTTTGAAATGACGACGTGTCCAACTGTGAGCACCATCGCATCCTATGAGTAATTTTGTCGTTAAGTTACTTTTTACCCCGTTTTTATCGACTTCAATCGATACATGTTCGTCCGAACTTTCTGCAGACAAGGGTTGAGAATTAAGCCACAATGTAGCGCCTGCTTCCATTGCTTGTTGAACAACTCCCTGATCGAATTTCTTTCTACAAACAACGTATGTTCGTAATTTTCCATCAGTGCCTACTGGGACCAACGTTCCAGACGGGCCATGAATACGTGCTCCATCGACTTCTTCGAGTATCGAATCATAAAGGCCCACTTCGTGTAATGCTTTGGGAGTTACCAATCCTGCACATTGAAACGGCCGACCGATTTCTGAGTGCTCTTCAAGCATCAAAACCCGATGACCAAGTGATGAGAGATGGGTCGCTGCACGACCACCAGTTGGGCCTGCGCCGACAATGATGACGTCCCAGTCAGTTCCCTTCATGGTGCATCACCGCAAACCGTTGAACATCAACCTTCGCTCTGTTCGGACCGTTAATCATGCATTCTCAACGCTTTGCAAACCGATATCCAATCGATTCGTTCTTCTTGAGGTAGAGTGTCGCAGAAAACTCCCTGTTCGTCTTCTTCGATATGAAATCATCAAAGGGTCCGACTTCTCTTTTCTCGATGAGAATTTTTGCCTCTTCTCGTGTTATTGTTCGCTTTGATATTTCTCTTAAAATCTGAATTGAGCAACCTGTTGAACCTTCTTCTGGTTGGTAATGCGTTTCGGTTTCGACAATGTTCACCTTCGTTTTGGGACATACGGCGACGACGCCTCCAACGACTGGGAATTTAGTAGCATCAGCCGCTGCTTCTCGAGGTGGGAACTCAAATTTAATTCGATTATTGTCGCGAACAAGGAACGCCTTGAACGGCCGACCTCTCTTTGAAATGAAATCTTCAAGCAAGCCAGACTTACCATTTGTCAAAATTCCCTTTGCTTCTGCTGGAGTAATTGGTCGCTTGCACATTTCTTTTGAAACGCCTCTAAATTTACAGTCATCATGGTCGCAGGCGTACATGGTTTGACCAATGCGAATCGTTCCATGTTCGCATGCAGGGCACGGACAAACTTCTTCATCAGATGCGTCGGAAGAAGATTCCCCTCCACCGACAAATTCTACCTTTCCTTCATCGGTCAACTTTACAGTAGCCGTATATGGTTCACCTGAGCGATTGAAAAATCCATGAAGGTCTTCAAGTTGACGTTTTTCAAGAAGACGTTTTGCAGTAACATGGTCAAACCATCTACCTGAGGTATCCTTCCAAAACACGAATGAACAACCTTTGTCTCTCCCTTCATTGAGTTCACATTGATAGGTCATTGTCGTTTCAACAATGTTAGCTTCGCACTTTAGGCAGCCGCCAATTGATGGTTCATTGACATATAATTCTGAACGGTCATGATTCTTAATTTTATCAACCATGACTGTTGTTTGTTCAATCACTGCATTCATGTAATTCTCTCGTGGTTCTTCTCCGCGTTGAACACGCAGTAATGAAGATTCCATTTCCCCAGTCATTTCAGGTGATGTAATCCATTCGACAGGAATCTTTCTCAAGACGTCAATAATACGAATTCCATGTGCAGTGGCGCTTATGCTTCCTCCTCGAGAACGTTGAATGTATCCTCTGTCAACCAATTTTTCAATGGTGTCTGCTCGTGTAGCGGGAGTTCCTAATCCCTTATCCTTCATTGCATCAGAAAGAGTTTCATCATCGATTTGTTTACCAGCATGCTCCATCAATCGGAGTAATCCGGCTTCCTTAAGTCGCCCTTTAGGTTTTGATTTCTCTTCTTTGAATTCATAGGATTCGATTGTCCCTTCACAAGGGTTACTTGGTAAGACATTCCAGTTTTCTGGAAGCGATTGTTTCTTTGGACGCACTGCTCGCCAGCCTTCTACCTTGATTGTTCTCGCTTCCTTCGTGAATTGTTCCCCTTCCAATTCTGCTGTTCGCTTTTGGACATCCCAAACAGCCTCTGGATGCCATGAAGCCAAAAAGGTTCGAACAATGAGGTCGTAAAGTCTCTGATGATCGGAATTCAAATTTCCCTCCGGAATTTTGCCTGTTGGAATTATTGCGAAGTGGTCGCTAACTTTGGAGTTGTCAAAATTTCTTCCAGCATTTTTCATACCATCATCAACAATTCGAGTGGAGTGAGCGTTGTAAGAGTCTTGAGCACCAAGTTGTCGTATCGTTTTGGCAATTTGCTCATGCATATCTTCAGGCAAGTGTCTGGAATCTGTTCTGGGGTAGGTTGTGAGTTTGTGAGAATCATAAAGATCTTGAGCCACACCTAATGTTTTCTTCGCAGACCATCCCAAAATATTGTTCGCTTCCCTTTGGAGGCTTGTTAAATCGAAATTCAGTGGTGGTTTTTCGATTGAATCTCTTTGAGTTTGTTTTACAGTAGCAGAGTTTCCAGATGTTAAGAGAACCTTTAACTTGTCATACTCTGCTTGTTCAATGATTCGATGTGCTTTGTAATCAGGTTGTTCAGGGTCATCAACATGGTTCCTTCTCTCCCATCGTCCAGTCCACTTTGCATCACCCGATTCGAAGTTCGCTTCCAACTGCCAGTAAGGAAGTGGTGAATGTCCGAGAACTTTCAATTCGTGCTCGACAATCATTGCTAGAGTTGCTGTTTGAACACGGCCAAGGGATATTGCAACGCGTTCATTCTTTTTACGTGGTAAAAATGAGTTCGCAACACGGGACCCGTTCATCCCGATGATCCAGTCAGCCTCCGAACGTGAGTATGCTGCATCGCGCAGGGCAGAATATTCATCACCATCGAGCCGAGTATCCCAAGCCTGTTGTATAGCATCCTTTGTCATTGATTGTAACCACATTCGCGAATTTTTCACCTTCGATTTTGTATGTTGGACAATTGTTCTAAAAATCAATTCTCCTTCTCTTGCAGCGTCACAAGCATTGACGATTTCTGTAACATCCTTTGATTTGATGAGTTTGGTGATTGCAGAAAGTTGCTTTTTGCCGCGACCTCCAATAGGCTTGTATTCAAATGATTCAGGAATATATGGCAGACGGTCAATGGTTTTACGCCAATCTTTGAATGCTTCATCGTAGTCATCCATGTATTTCAGTTGCAGTAAGTGGCCAATTGCCCAGGTGACAATAAGGCCATTTCCTTCCCAATGGGTATCCTTTTTCGAGTTAGCACCGAGAACTTGAGCGATATCGTTAGCAACACTTGGCTTCTCGGCAACTATGACAACACCCATGTTTTGATATGCGACCGCCGAGGCTACTTGAACTCTCTTATACCTTCATAGAGAGGCAGATACATTGTATCTGTAAAAAGAAAAGGAAAAAATTGACCAACTTCTCAGAGCAGTCCGGAACGTGATTTTTGTTCATCCCATGGCATTTCAGAATTGGGTCCGCCGCATCCAACACAACCGGGGTATCCGGCTACATGCAGTTCATTACATACAACAACCACTTCTTTCCATCCCGGATTTTGTTCCATTTTTACCCAGCGAACATTTGGAGCTGGTTCCGTCATACCAATTGAGGCAATCATGCGAAGCTTTACAGTCTCTCGAACATATAATTCCACATTACTGCATGGGCGCAATTCAAATGTAGGGAAGTGCAATCTTTCGGGTTGAAAATCACTGATTTCGAGTAAAATATCATTCATATCTTGCTCAAACTCTGGGGGGAGTACGAGGTGAAGATTTTCTCTTCTCAAGATTTGACGAGAGGTTTCCAAAACCACTGGCCATAAGGGGTCATCTATGCGCACAAATGACCGTAGAAGGCGAAAGTCTTGAAGGATACCGTTCGGAGCGGATGGTATGGGCATAGGTTACCGGGTCTTTTTACGCCCCGCGTTGCGTATCCAAGATTCCGAAAAAGCCCATGGGCGAGCATTGACGATGCTGAAATTATTTTCAGCAAATCCCCTTTCTCGTGCAATTCTTTCAATGCTTTACCGGCCACGCAAGAAATTGCCAATTCGATGCTTTGGTCAAGAATACATTCATCCATTTGGAAATGCTGCGGGATTGGACAAAAAGGCCGAAGCGCTACGTGGATGGGAAACAATAGGCCTTTCTTTTATCGAAATAGGTGGCGTGACAGAGCATCAGCAAGATGGAAATCCTAAACCACGTATGTTCAGGGCCTCATCTTCCCGTTCATTGGTTAATCGCATGGGTTTCAATAACCCCGGCTCGGTGAATGTCGCAACTCAACTGAAGAAGCATTTCTTGCGCCATGGCTCGCCCAATGTCCCGTTATGGGCAAATCTCGGGAAGTCGAAGATTACCCCGCTTGACCAAGCCCCCAGTGATTATGCTGCAACGATGGATCGTTTGTGGGAATATTGCGACACTTTTGTCATCAACGTTTCATCACCGAATACCCCAAATTTACGTGAACTCCAACATGATGACGCCCTTGAATCAATAATTAAGGCGTGTCAAGAAGTCAATGCCCAGCAGTCAAAGTCAACCAAATCTTCCGTTAAACCCCTGTTAGTGAAGATTGCTCCTGATGTGTCGAATGAACAATTGTCTGCCATTGTCCATACTGCTCGTAGCGCTGGCTGTGACGGCATTATTGCGACAAACACCACTATTGAACGACCTGAGAGTTCCACAAAAAATGAACAAAAGGTATTTGCCCAAACCGGTGGTTTAAGCGGTGCGCCTCTATCTGTTCGTTCTACTGAAGTTATTCATCAAATCTATTCCATGACCAATGGTGAGTGGCCGATAGTTGGTGTTGGTGGTATTTCATCTGCTGAAGATGCCTGGCAAAAAATTGGTGCAGGTGCATCGCTATTGCAGGCATACAGCGGTTTTGTCTTCGAAGGTGCAGGCCTTACAAAATCGGTAGTCAATGGCCTTGAGAAAAAATTAAGCGAACACGGATTTAAGAGCATTGAAGAAGCAGTCGGGTTTAGTCATCGCAGTTGATATGAGGTGAGTGTGTATGTATTCTCGACGAACCCGAATCCTAATCCTTGGGGCAGTGATTACCGCTGGCTTGCTCGGTGTGTTCTTACTTGAGGCACCTGAGCCAACCCGGACCGTTGATGAACTCATGGAAGAACCAGCATCGTACATGGACCGAGAAATCGCTGTTCGTGGTGAAATTGTTGATGGAAGTATCGATGAGAATCAGAGTGTGTTCTACCTCCACGGTTCGACTCATACCTTGCTCATTGACTATCTTGATGCATCAGTTTCAAACGGCCTTGGTGATAATCGAACGGTCTATGCACAAGGTGTCCTTTCCTACATTGATGGTGAATATGTATTCGAGGCACAGGTCATTAAAACATCGTGTCCTTCAAAGTATGAAGAAGATGTAACTGCAGAGTAATTCACGAGCATGTGTATGGGTTTTGTTCAAATACAGTCAGTTGCAGCACCTAATGGGATAGGTGGGGAGCTAGGCGTACCCTGAACCACAAATCGTCTTTACGGTGGGCTGAACGCCTTTGGGCGGCGAAAGCGGCTCCTTGGTTTCTGCATGCGGACGTTGATGTCTCGCCCCCACATGACTCGGGTGCTGTGAACTGTTTCCGGAGGGAAACAGGAAATGGATAGCCGGGGGAATAGGTCAGGCCGGGAACGGAGCAGCCCTACTCGGAGCCATGGGTGCTGTGGGGTAACGGGATGGAGGAAGTGTGTGGGTTTAGCTGGGGATAGCGCATGTCAACCTTTGGAATTCCCACTCTGAGGTTTTTCGATGGTTCTGTTGAACATGTATTCTGTCTCACATTTTTTAATCTGGTCTACCGCAGGCCGATTTTTTCTCACAAATTGGCAGATATTCATTGTTCTCAGTGTAGGCTGGGAACTCCTTGAACTGATACTTCCATACGAATTTGCAGTCGAAGATTGGGGGAATAAAATCATGGATCTCGTCGTCAATACACTCGGATTCTTTATCGGAACCCGCCTTCGCTATGATGGGCTGATTGGTCAAATATCAAACACGACGTCGCAGAACCAACCAGGTCCTTGAAAATCAGGAACTTGTTCCCACGGTGACCGAGCGACTTCACTTTTTGAGAGTTCTGTAAATTGCAATTCGTGACTTGTCACTGCTTTAATCTCAATTTCGCGTTCAACATCATCCGAGTTTACCCATGAAACTTGGGCCGAAAGCATAACTTCACTCTCCCCCCATTTCACTGCTATTTGGCAGTCAACAAGCCATTGCTGGTGAATCTCAGCTCGGTAAAGTACTTCTTCCAGCCATTGAATGAGTAGCAAGTCCCAGTGTTTAATACCTTCACTCACTGGTGAAACTATTTGCCATTGTGATGTGTGACGGATGAGTTTATTGATTGATTTCTGAGCCTCATCAGAGAGCAAGATCTCTTGCATACCAATCGTTGCCTCATTCATCAGTCGGCTCGGACTAGCGGCAAATGCACGTAAACCGATATCAGCGGTTGTTGGCCTTGGCCAAGAACTCATACTTTCACCTCAACGCTTTGAAACTTGAAGGTTCCAAGACATTTCTCCAATTCGATCGATTAAATCTTCACGACTGAGCACGAAGGATTCCGTTTGGTGTGCTCCTAATATGCATTCACATGCTGCATTTGCAAGTAAGGCGGTATTTCGAACGGAGAGGTTTTTGGAAATTGCAACTGCAATCGCAACGGCAGCAGCATCAATGAGTCCAATCATTTGTCGCAAATCGTCAAGTGTGCATGGTGCATGAACAACTTCCTCTTCCCTGGAATAGATTGTAACGCCAGCCTCTCCTGAGAGGACGACTAAGTGGTCCCAGCCATGCGTTTCAATCAGTTGCTTTGCAGCATCACTACCGGTTGAAACCCCGAGTCTTCTGCGCATCAATTCCAGTCCTTGAGATTGAAATAATATCCAATTAACGCCATGAGTACGGTGTAAACCTGTGAGTTTTGGGTCAGCAATAATTTGAACATTATTCTTTTTTGCAGCAGTGACCACTCGTTCTGCACCGGCATCGTTAACGACGCCTTGTCCATAATCAGATAGAATCACCACATCGGCAGATATGACTTCTTCAATCGCCTGATCATACAAAGAAACGGAAGCATCAGCAGGCACCGGGTGGTCGTCTTCAACATCCCATCGCAAGAGTAATTGCTCATCACTGACTAAACTTTCACGTGTTGCAAGAAGACGAGTTTTCACCGTAGTAGTACGTCCTTCAAGAATCGAAATGCCGTTTGTAGATACGCCTTCATCGTCAAGCAGTTGAAGAATATTAAGGCCTGCACGGTCATCTCCGACTACACCAAACAGATGACTCTGCAAACCCATCGATTTGAGCCCACGACCAACGTGAGCAGCCGCACCAACATCCTCTTCTCGCATTGTTTCACGCAGAACAGGAACAGGCGCTCTGGAATTGAGATTGTTCGCATATCCGTGTATGTAGCAATCCATCATGATATCCCCGATGAGAACCACTTTGCATTCTTCATCAGCCTTCAATTGGCTCTTGAGTATATTGAGTTCTTCATAGACTGCCTCTTCCTCGTCTGACATTCCCATAAGTAACCCTCTCATGTGTTCGTATGAAATCATTCACTTGATATTATCGCGCAATTCTGCTATTAAACTGGCATGTTGAGCGTCAGAAATCCCTAGAGTTTCTCGCAGTGTAGCAAGCATCGCACCCTCGTCACTGGTGATGATACCATCATTCATTGCAGTCGAAAGTGTGGATTTGTAGGTAAGGACTTTCTCGGACACGAGAGGCGAATGTTTTGCTTCCTCGAGTAACTTATCATGGGTGAGTCGATCAAATCCATATGCAATTCTCACGGTTTCCAAAAGAGCGATTTCATCATCAACTAACTCGCCATCAATCATGGCTTGGCGGAGCATGTCACGATAAATTTCTTCAGGAGGTGATGCCTTCTGATCTTTCCTTGCTTCATCCGAAAGTCTTCGAACTCTTTCCGGATGCATTCCAAGAAAATCAACAACTTCGGATAACAGGTATTGTTCATCGCGTGTGATTTTACCATCTTCCCATGCACGAGCAAACAATCTCCGCACGAGGTGCTCTCCAGCCTGAGCATCGAGTGAAGCGACACCTTCAGGATTTGATACTGGTGATACAACTGGGCTGTCATTGTAATTCATTCCTTCATCAATGTGTGAAAGTAAGTCAAGCGTTGCTTGTCCACCCTTTCGCAATTCAGAGAGTACAATATTTTGACCTTGCTTGTTCACCATTTGTGCAAGAATTTTTTCCCGCAGCGCACTTGCTTTTTCTCTTCCAGTTGGGGTGAGCCCATACACTTGACGTCGCTGTTTTCCACCCGGAACGTGGCGTTTAGATTTGGTAAGATCTCCACGTTGTTCCAATCGTTTAATGGTTCGTGGAACATGCTTTCTTTGAACATGAACAGCTGCAGAGATTCCAGCCTGAGTAAGTGCCGAAGGCGCTTCCCATTCACCTTCGGGTAGGTTGTTGTCACACAAGTGTAAGAGCATGCGCTCTTCTGTGGTCAATGAGCCAAGATAACCGTCCACCATGACACTCGCATTTTTGTCGAAGAAGTGAAGGCTCATAGGGGCATCGGTTACCTTAAACTCAAATGAGGTGATGATGACGGCGAAGCATGGCGAGGCAGAACCGTAAGTTCACGCCGCGCCAACGCACTACACGACCACTCGGTGAATCTTTGTCATCAAATCAACCGCCAGCACAACCTCTTCAAGCACCCTCCCTCCGTTCTGACGGTTGGTATATTGAACCCCCACTTTCCTCGAGATTATATCAGAAAAGTGGTCTTGGAATGATGCAAAGTGACGAGAGTATCCGTCTCACCCCCGAAGAGATTATGTTTTGTCATTGGCATCGCCATGTCCCGTTACCGAGCGAATCATGGTTTCAAGAATCAGTTGCCACAGACTCCGACATCATTGCTCGGAGTATTGTGTTTGATACTGCTCGAAGCGGTGGAGAAATTCTCATTCCTGTCGAAAACATTCCCGAAAAATGGGGCATTGATGCGCTGGAATCCACTTGGGCATTACGTTGGAATCGTGAACATGTCTTCTCGAAACAATCTCCTGTTGCTCACGTTCGTTGGGCTTGGACAACCGATGAGATTGACTGGGCGGAAATGCTTCACTGGACGCGAGAAGTTCATTCACGAGGGATGGTTGCAGAATTTTTTGTCATCGATGAGGAAATGGATGTGACGATGTATTTGCTCGGCATCGACCAACCAAATGGTCACCAGCCCCTTTGGGACTCATTTACATTGGAAGAGAAAGAGCATCTTGAATTACTGTGGTCTCAACGAATCCCACGAGGTAGTGGTTGGTATATTCCCAATGTAATTGACTGGCCTTGGGACTCAATAGGGGTTGAGCATCTCTCAGGCCGCCATCTTCGTGAAGAAGAAGGTGCTTGGCTTGACGTTTTATTCAATGGACTTGAGGTTCCAAGTGAGCTTGAACTTTTCAGCGATCTTATGTCGCGTGGCGTTTTACTGCGACCAGGTTTCAAATTTGGAAGTCGTTGGCGTGTATATGAGACTCCGGTTGGTGATGCGCATGCTCCTTGGCTTGTCCAACCAGTAGATTACGCTCCGTTAACATGGGAAGGTGCCTGTCTTGCAGTTCGATTATCAGAGGGAGTAAACAAAGCATGGCTTTGTGCATTGTATTCACAAAACCAGTGGCATTATCTTCACATGCAGCGATGGTTACCAGGTCGAAATTAGTCATTCAATTTCATCCAATGAACGACCCCAAGCATCTGTATCATTGTCAGTATCAGCCAGTGTGTTTTCATCTTTATTGTCTTGAATTGAATTTTCAACTGCCTTTGGCTTTCTTTCAAACATCCCAGATGCAACCCAAAGAATGCATATTATTCCAGCTACACCGAGCAGTTTACCCGGTGTTCTCCACTCTTCGATAAAATTTCTTTCTCCATCCACAGCCGTGTATTCTAATTCTATCGTCCACCGATGACCGGTTTGTGATATTAAAATCAGTTCTCCATTCACAGACATCCGGTTTTCAAGGAGTCCGTTTGGCTCGATTTCGATGAACGCTTTATCCGAGCCATCAAGTGAAATTTGGTTTGAGACGGTCCCGATCCTTGACATCGGGCCATCCAGTTCAACAGTGAATGTTTGACTTAAATTTCCGCGAGAAAGAATCGGAACTTCGATGGTTGATGTTTCAAATGCAGTTAATGTCCCACCTACCATGTTTTCAACGGGAATTCTTCCAAGGGTCAAGATTTGAGTTTTGAGATACAGTGAATCCTCGCCACAATGTATGAAACCCTCAAGTGTTGAAATTGCATTTACTGTTGCGGGGGAATTGTACTGCAATTCAATTTCAACATTCTCGTCATTGATGGTGAAATTCTGTTCAACAAATCCTCTTCCATCTGATAAGATCAAATCATGAGTTAAATCACATGTTTGCGTGCTTGATACGACCAGCGGTAAATTATCAGAGAGTAAATACACTCCTCCGAAATCGGGTATATCAACTTCAAATTGTGGCGAGCAATTTGGGGCAGTAAAATGAATCTCTACTGTGATGTTGATCACTACAGTCGCTACCCAAGGCACAAGGAATCCATCATGTGTGTATATCTGAACACCACTTGCACCAAATGAGGTATTGTTGAGGAATAAGTCCGCCGCTTCACCAGAATTCGCTCCATTCAGTAAATCCGTTCTTCCATCCGCTTCAATGACCCTTAGCCATGGCTGGTCTGAATCTCTGTTAAGCTCGTTTCTATCTTCATCTCCAACGCTTCGATCTTGATATGTAACCAGGATACCTGACCCTGGAAGATGCTGGTCGAATCCAGAATTTGAACGGTATTCAATCCAGATTGTTTCCATTTCATTGAGAGGAATCTTTAGTGAAGTTCCATTTTCACTCATGCCTTGAAGTTGAATGCTGGGTCCAATGCATGGCGCTTGAGCAGTTTGTGGCCAGGTTAAGTCGAGGGTTTGACTTCTTCCTGCTTCCAAAAGTTCGAGTGAAGCGGCAGTAGGTAGTGCAGGCCATACGCCTCCGCCGTTCCAATTTCCACTTGCCATGATATCCCAGTCACCTACACCTTGCCAGTCATTCAATTGGTGTGTATCATGAACTGGATAAAGATCCAGTGCACCCATTTGATGAAGCATCTCGTGCAATATCGTACCCATTCCGCTTGAACCGGTACGCAGACTTGCCATTGTATAGTGGGCAACTTTGAGATTTGAATCTACAATAATTGGCTGGTCAAACATGGTGAAATGACTCCAAATTTTCGATGTTTGACCGGGGTTTTCCTCTTGTCCTTTGGTTGAATGGAGTATCAGGAGTCTGTCAACATAGCCGTCATCATCAAGGTCGTATTCATCCCAATCAACAATATTTTCATGGTCGTTTACTGCTTGTTGAGCAAGAGCCATAGGCAAAAATGTCCCGTCGGCACTGGAATCTCTGTTTTCATTGGTATCACTACCATAATCCGCTAGAGCCCCATTCGCTCTGGTAACCTTTGTGTGGACATCAATTTGAATTTCAGTCGAAGAACCAGACAACTGAGAAATGTAGTTGCGAGCAACATCGTCGAGAAGTGTTTGTGCTTGGGCAGGACCCCAAGCATCAGTTGTAGGGTACTCTTCAAAATCAGTAAGGAGGACCAGCCATCGTTCGTTTTGTTGCAAAGGAAGGAGAGTGATTTCTTCTGGTTCTATTGAGATGGTATTTTCGGCCATCCATTCTTCAATCGTTTCATTATTTGAAAAACTCCATGAACTTGCAAGTAAGAGTGCGATGATAATGGGTATGCCAAACCTCGGACTCATGCTCAAAGGAAAGCAGTTGAGTGTTTCAATGCTTGGCTTTTCTGGCTAGATTACATCACAATTGAATCGAATCCGTGTGACTCGAGTTTGGTTTGAACTTCGACTGCCAATTTTTTCTTGAGACGTAAAATCACTTGATTCTCAGTAAGTTGAATGCTTGCGGAATTCTCCGTGATTCCCGTATCGATTACCAGTTGTTCGATGTCCGAACTTTCAAGGATTGAAATAATCCTCTCATGGATTTTTGATTGAGGCCATGGATCGCTGATACTTGCCAAGGATAATTCAATCTCAGTACTACGGTGCAGGGATGGTAATACTCTGTGTGACTGTGTTCTGTCGAGGTCGAGTTCCCTCAAAGTACAGCCGAGTGAGTGACAATTCGATTTGAATGAATCGGGTAAATCTTCTATTGAACATCCACTGAGGAATACATCAGATAATCGGTATCTTATGACTTTCTCAATCAGTGATTCACGCTCTTTTAGAGAGGTGCAAAGTGCCCCAGCTGAATAGAATGGAATCGGAGACTTGACTGCCTTGAATAGGGC
>TARA_B100001093_G_scaffold185758_1_pt1 | contig 13805 bp, 22 predicted proteins | sample TARA_B100001093 | Tara Oceans TARA_B100001093 (sample SAMEA2623116) | marine metagenome | biome: marine biome (ENVO:00000447); feature: surface water layer (ENVO:00002042); material: "saline water (ENVO:00002010), including plankton (ENVO:xxxxxxxx)" | depth 5 m
AGTTCTACAGTAGTTGTCAGAAAAAAATATGATAGAAAAAAGAAAAGAAAGGATATCCCACCTATCCTACAAAGAATGATAGACAGACGAGAAAAACCCGAATTATAACTTTACAAAGTTATCTTTTTGTGATATAATACCACCTAGTAAACATAAATAAATAACAACTAAAATTATAAGAGAAAAAAACGATGGATCAGTATCAAGAATTTATACACAAAAGTCGGTATGCTAGATGGCTTCCCGAAGAAAAAAGGAGAGAGAGTTGGGACGAAACTGTATCAAGATATGTGAAGTTTTGGAAAGATAGAAATCAAATAAACGAAGATGTGGAGAATAGATTATATAAGGCAATATATGATCTAGATGTCATGCCATCAATGAGATGTGTAATGACCGCTGGAGACGCTTTAGATAGAGATAATGTTGCTGGATTCAATTGCAGTTATCTTCATATAGATTCTCCAAGATCATTTGACGAACTCATGTACGTCCTTATGTGCGGTACAGGAGTAGGATTCAGTGTCGAAAGAAGTTTTATTAATAAACTGCCAGAAGTCGCAGAAGAGTTTTACACTACAGAAACTCAAATAGTAGTCGCGGATAGTAAGATTGGTTGGGCTACTGGATTTCGAGAATTGATTAGTTTATTGTATGCCGGTAAAATACCAAAATGGGATTTAGGTAAGATTCGACCCGCTGGTGCGAGATTAAAGACATTTGGGGGCAGAGCCTCAGGCCCCGAACCACTAGATGATTTGTTTAACTTCTGTGTCAATGTATTCACTAAGGCGAAAGGAAGAAAACTTACTTCAATAGAATGTCATGACATTGTTTGTAAGATCGCTGACATAGTTGTGGTTGGTGGTGTTAGACGTTCTGCATTGATAAGTCTATCTAATCTTTCTGATCCAAGAATGGCAAAGGCTAAGTCTGGTGACTGGTGGAGAACTGAAGGTCAAAGACGACTCGCAAACAATAGCGTTGCGTATACCGAAAAACCAGATTTCGAATCATTTCTTAGTGAGATGCAAAATATGTATGAGTCTAAGGCTGGAGAAAGGGGAATATTCAGTCGAATCGCTGCTCAAAAGATTGCCGCTCGAAATGAGAGAAGAGATTCCAATCAAGACTTTGGAACCAATCCATGTAGTGAAATCATATTGCGAAGTAATCAATTCTGCAATCTATCGGAAGTTGTAATTAAAAATGGGGATACCTTAGAAGATCTAAAAGAAAAGGTTGAAGTAGCGTCAATCATTGGAACGCTTCAAGCAACATTAGTAGACTTTAGATATCTTAGAAACATATGGAAAAGAAACACTGAAGAGGAAGCTTTGCTCGGAGTTAGTTTAACTGGTATTATGGATCATTCTATACTCGGAAAGGTTTCGGACAAAACTGAGGATTGGTTAGGAGAATTAAAAAATGTTGCAATTGAAACCAATAAAGACTGGGCAAAAAAACTTGGGATTAATCAAGCAGCGGCTATCACATGTGTTAAACCAAGTGGCACTGTTAGTCAACTTGTCAATAGTGCTAGCGGTATCCATCCTCGTTTTTCTAAGTATTATATTCGTAGAGTTCGGGCTGACGAAAAAGATCCACTTTCTGTGTTTATGTCTAATCGCGGTTTTCCTGTTGAACAAGATTTGATGTCACCACGTTCTAAAGTTTTTAGTTTTCCAGTTAAATCACCTAACGTCAGTGTGACAGTAAAACAAACAGGCGCAATGGAGCAACTTAGACTTTGGAAGGCATATCAAAACTTTTGGTGTGAACATAAACCTAGTATTACAATTTATTACACTGACGATGAATTTTTTCAAGTCGCACAATGGATATGGGAAAACTTTGATATCTGTTCAGGAATATCTTTACTTCCATACAGCGATCACGTTTATCAACAAGCGCCGTATGAAGAAATAGATAGAAAACAATATAATGAAATGTTAAAAATTATGCCCAAAGATGTGAATTGGGTAAGTGAACTCAAAGATTTTGAGGACGAAGATAATACTATCGGATCTCAAGAACTAGCGTGTGTTGGTGGAGCTTGCGAAATTGTCTAACGATAGTACCATATGGGATATTGAATGTCTCATATGTAACATTCATACACGTGTAAAAATTATACACAATTCTTCGGACGATGAGATACCTAGATTTTGTCCGATGTGTGGATCAGACGCGGACGCCGAAGAAATCGATGATTTTGAGGAATAGATAAAATTTACATATATATTCATTATGTGGATATATAAAGACAAAGAATTCAATCCCGATGATGAACTATTAAATGATCATGTCGGGTTTGTTTATTTGGTGACAGAAAAAGAAACAGGTAGGAAGTATATTGGAAAAAAGTATTTCTGGAAACCTAAAACTTTGCCTGTTACTAAAAAAAGAAAAAGAAGAGTGAGAACCAAAGTTCATTCCGACTGGATGAACTATTGTGGTTCTAGTGAACAAGTGAAATCCTTGGTTGAAGAAAGTGGTATCGAGGCTTTTGATAGAGAAATACTTCGTTTGTGTAAATCAAAAGGAGACTGTTCTTATTATGAAGCTAAGTATCAATTTCAATATGAAGTTTTAGAATCTACAGAATTCTATAACGAATTTATTGGGTGTAAGATACATTCTAGACACCTATCTGTTAACATGAAAAAATAGGAATTTATTATGCCCATAAAATGGAAAGAAGATACAAAAGATAGAAAAAAGAATATCACTCGATATTTCATATCAAAAGTCTCAGAAGAAGAACTAAGACAATCATTGACAAATGATAACATTCCAGGCAAGAAAAAACAAAAAGCTAGGAATGAGTTAGTTCGGAGAGGTTTATTAGCTTAAATGAAAATCGCCGTTCTTATAAGCGGAAACTTTCATCCATATTTAAGAAGAGAATCTTTAGTACAAAATTTATCTTCACTTCAGAAGATTTTCAAGGACTGTGATATTTTCTATCAAACTTGGGATGACTCTGAAGATCGACATGTGTTTAAAGATATCTCTTCCTTTGTGGATATTGATTGGGCGCCCAAACCAGATCTAGCTACTTATGATCCCTACCTAAAAGCCTATAATGACCTACCCCCTAAAAGTTTTTCTGGTATATCGAGAATAAAAAATAATTCGCCTTCAGCCAAAAAAATGAGAGCGCACGGTTGTTTTCAACACCTATCGCTTTTCCGTCAATTCAATATGATTCCTAAAAAATATGATTTTTATATCAGAACAAGATGGGACGCATATTTTAATCAAGACTTTCCACTCAAAGATGTTTTAGATATAGCAGAAAAAAATGTTGTAGGCATCGCGACCATACCAAACCATCCATCAATATTAAATAAAGTCTCAGTAAAATCTAGTGATTATTATTTACATGTTAGAGCTAAAAGACAATCTGTGAAGAACCAAGTGGATAATGGATATTATTGTATTATAGATCAAATCGGTTCTAAAAATAATTATGAACCCTGTAAGTGGGATTATTATTTAAAAGATTTTTGTATCATTTTTAAGGAAGAAGATCTTTCTGGATTTAACATTGAAGAGTATTACAAAAATGAAAAGTTGTATGGAGCTGAATATGGATGGCACCAAATTCTTTGTAGAAAAAGAAGACATATCAATATAGATGGACTCGTTTCGATTTATAGAAATATAGATACCAGTAAAAGAATGTTTGATAAACTTATGGAAGTTAAATTACTATGAACGGATTGATAAAATTAATTTTATTTGACTTAGATGGAGTTCTGATAGATGCTAAAAAAATACATTTCGAAGCATTGAATCAATGTCTAGACGAAAAGTACAAAATATCAGAAAAAGAACATTTATCATTATACGATGGATTGAAAACATTCCAAAAATTAGAGATGTTAACAATAAGAAAAGATTTAGATGCTAAGTCACACTCTAATATAAATGAAAGAAAACAAGTTCTAACAAGAAAAATGTTTTCAAAACAAGAACCGATAAAAGAAATATGCGAACTTTTCGTTCGACTAGAGGAGTTGGGATATAAGATCGGAGTATGTTCTAATTCTGTTAGAAGGACAGTACTAACTTCTTTGTCAGGCGCAAAGTTGATTCAACATTGTTCAGTAATTTTATCTAATGAAGATGTGAAAAACGCTAAACCTCACCCTGAAATTTATTGGAAAGCAATGTCTATGATGGGCGTTCTTCCCGAAGAGACAATAATTATAGAAGACAGTCCAGCTGGATTACTTGCCGCACAAAGATCTCGAGCTAATTACATACGAGTGGATAACCCATATGACACCACCATAAATAATATTATTTCTAAAATAGAGGGAGCTCCGATGATAAAAAAATGGAAAAATGAAAAATTAAATGTTTTGATTCCTATGGCTGGTGCTGGGAGTAGATTTAAAGAAGCTGGATATAGTTTTCCAAAACCACTCATTGACGTTAATGGAAAACCTATGATTCAGACAGTAGTAGACAATTTGGGTCTTGAGGCAAATTATATTTTTGTCGTACAAAAAGAACATAGAGAAGAGTTTAACTTAGACACTATGTTAAATTTGATTGCGCCTGACTGTAAAATCGTAGAAGTTGACGGTATGACAGAGGGTGCGGCTTGTACTGCATTATTGGCTAAAGAGTTTATCAATAATGACAATCCTCTATTCTTCGCAAATTCTGATCAATATGTAGAATGGGATGTGATGGAATTTATGTATGCGATGAACGAAAAAGATGCTGACGGTGGTATTGTTACTTTCAAAGCAACACACCCAAAATGGTCATTCGCTAAAACAGACGAACATGGTTTGGTGACTGAAGTTGCAGAAAAAAATCCAATTAGTGATCAAGCTACCGTTGGGTATTACTACTGGTCAAAGGGTAAAAATTTCGTAAAATATGCAGAAGAAATGATTCAAAAAAATATTCGTGTTAACAATGAGTTTTATGTTTGTCCAGTTTTTAATCAGGCCATACAAGACAATAAAAAAATCTATACACATACCGCCTCTAAAATGTGGGGCTTGGGGACTCCAGAAGATTTAAGGTATTATTTAGAGAATTTTAAACAATGAAGTTGTTTATACACATTCCTAAAAATGGTGGGATGACAGTAAGAAAGAATAGTAAGATTCGTCAACAACTACTATTTGCGACACCCAATAATCATAAGAATAGAATGTACACCCAAGGCCTTGAGGAAAAAATGTCACAAACAAAAGACCATCAAGGGTATGAACATGCACGTTGGAGAGATTGGAAACAAGATTTAAGAGAGAAATATAAAGCCGTTGCAATCATTCGTAATCCTTGGGATAGAGTGTGTTCTCGTTATATGTTCGCAAAGAAGGTAATGGAATACGAAGGAACTCAACCAGAAAATTATGCAGACACTTCATCTTTCGAGGCGTTTTTAGAAGAACGTCACAAATGGGGCGGACAAGAATACTTATGGCATCGTGCGATACGTGGATGGTATCCCGCATATGATCATGTATCAGATGAAGAGGGAAACAACCGTTGTGATATTTTGAGATTCGAAAACTATAATGAAGAAGTTAAACTTTACTTTGGATTGTTGGAAAATCCAAGAGCCAGAAATGTCACTCGTGTGCCCAATGATAAGGGTAAAACAGGATATGGAACTTCTTACAAAGATGTATATACTAAAAATACCATCCAAATAATTGCTGATTGGTATAAAAAAGATATCGACTATTGGGGGTTTGATTTCGATAGTGGTGCAACAAAAAATTATTGGAACTATTAAAAAACACTTGACAAAACTTGTCTCTCTTGGTATAATGGTTACATAAATTAATGAGAGAGGATTTTATATAATGTTAACATTTGATGAAGCTTGTCACTATCTCTGGAGAGAAGAAATCACTGATTGGGGAAAACATGATTACGTTCCCAATCACGTGTACATTACTAAGGGAGCAACACTTGCTGGATACGTCCCACGTGGCACTAAAAATGTAATAATGTATGATAAACCAATGAGAACTTGGAGCGTTTCTCGAAGAAGGTTTAGAAAACTCAATAGAAAAGAAATAAAAACTTATTTTGAAAATGAGTAAAAAACACTTGACAAGGAAAGTAAAATAGTGTATAATAATGTATTAATTATGGAGATAAAAAAGTGAGTAACATGAGCCGATTAGTTTTTGAGATTCAAGAACTATATGAACAAGGCGAGACCGTTCAGTATATTAGTGAACAACTTGCCATTCCTCAAGATTTTGTTGAGGATGTTGTTTCTTCTATTTGGGAGTATTAGTAATGAATATCTTTAGATTGCATGACAATCCAACTACAGCTGCACATATGATGTGCGACAAACATGTCGTAAAAATGGTCATTGAGTATGGTCAGTTATTGTCTACCGCACATCGAATATTGGACGGTGAAGAATATACTGATCGAACAAAAGCTGGAAGACGAATCAAAAGATGGAGACTTAGAGAAAGGTCTTTAGAAAAACAAATTTACAAAGCTTGTCACGTCAATCATCCATCTGCAATCTGGACTAGAGAGAACCTAAAAAACTATCAATGGTTATATGATCACTTTGTTGCTTGTGCAAAAGAATATGAACATCGATATGGTCGTGTACATGAGACTTTTCGTAAACTAAAAAGCATATTATTCAGTGCTCCTAAAAATATCAAAGAGACTGATAATGAAACTATTATGCCGCAATGTATGCCAGACTATTGTAAGGAACCTATCGTCACGGAAGGTTATAGAAAGTACTATCGTAATGAGAAACAATATTTTGCGAAATGGACTAATAGAGAGGTGCCGAGGTGGTTCCTAGAGAGTTAGGGATATGGACTCTAAGAATAATGTTAATTTTTTGGCTTAGTTTTTTACCAAAAGAACATGATGCTCTCTACGGAGTTTTAATGAGTATTCGAAAATTTAATGAGTGTCGAATATTAGTGATTACAAATGAGTGAAATGTCAAAATTATTTAATAAGTTTGGTTCTGACAAATCTCAGAAACACCTATATCATAATGTATATGAAACCTATTTTAAAAAAATAAAGAATAAGGATATAAAACTTCTTGAAATAGGTACTTTTAACGGAGCATCAACTGAAGCTTTTTACAATTACTTCCCTAATGGAACTATTTACACGATAGACATTTTTACAAGAAACAAACCAGAAAATCTATCGATCCTTGAGAAAGACAGAGTCCGTTGGTTGAAATCGGATAGTACAGATCCAAGTTTAGTCGATAAAATAAAACAAGCTTGGGGTGACATAAAGTTTGATTACATAATTGATGACGGAGCTCATTGGCCAATGGCAAATTTATTAACATTTAAAAACTGTATGTCATTCCTAACTAAGAATGGAATTTATTTTATTGAAGATGTCTGGCCTTTAGATAAAATGTCTTCTATAGAGTTAAACAATAAATGGTTGAGAGATCGTCCCGATCTATATAATAAATCAGACAACAAGAAATTTTTAGAACATTTAGATAACTACCATGTCACCCACCAAGATCTACGTAAATTTACTGGTAATGGTGACAGTTACGTTATAGAAGTTAGACATATATAAAGTATGAATAAATAAATTATATATACTATCATATATTATTAAGAGGTATTAATTATGGCTTATCCAGAAAGAAAACTTGAAGTTTTTGAAATATTAGAAGAATTTAGTAAGGCTAAAAATAAATCTTCAAGGTTGGGTGTTTTGACTAAGTACGGAGATGTTCGTGCGTTCACAGACATTTTGCGAGGAACTTTCGATGATTCTTTGAAGTTCAATTTGCCAGAAGGTAAACCACCATACACACCAAATATAGAAGAATCGATTCCATCTACTCTTTTAAAGTTACATAAAAACTTTGGTCTTTTCGTAAAGGGCGGGCCTGGTACTGATCTGCCCGCATTTAGAAGAGAGTTTAAATTTATTGAACTGTTAGAGTCAATTCATCCCAAAGACGCAGACTTGGTTATTTCTATGATATCTAAAGAATCGCCAGTCAAATTTTTAACTAAAAAACTGGTGCAAGAAGCTTTTCCTGATTTAATACGAGAGTAATAATGCCGACTTATAATTTTAGAAATATTGATAATGATGAAATAATAGAAGTAAATATGAAAATTTCAGAAATTTCAAAATTTGAAGAAGAAAATCCTAATTATAAAAAAATTATCATGTCCGCACCTAAGTTGGTGACAGGACATACAACTGCTAGACAATTAGCTGGGACGGAATGGAATGATAAACTTAAAGAAATTAAAAAGAACGCTGGGACAGGTTCTACCATCAACACTTAGGAATAAAAGTATGAACAGGGAAAACGTGTTTGAAACACTAAAAATAGATGAAGGAGTAAAGTATGAAATTTATCTCGACCATTTGGGATACCCTACGTTTGGTGTGGGGCATCTGGTCACGACTAGTGATCCAGAACATGGACAAGATGTTGGAACGGAGATATCGAAAGAGAGAGTTTGGGAATGTTTCGAAACCGATCTGGACACCTCGATATTCGAATGTGAAGCTTTATACGAAGAGCGGACTTTTCGAGATTTCCCCGGCGAAGTCCAAGAAATCTTGGTTAATATGATGTTCAATATGGGAAGAACACGACTTAGTAAATTTAAAAAAATGAACGCTGCTCTGATTGATGGTGACTGGAAAGAAGCTGCCAAAGAAGGAAGAGATTCTCGATGGCATAGACAAGTCACAAATAGGGCTGAAAGATTGATGGTAAGGATGGAAAATGTCTGATATATTATTAAAGGCTTTAAAAAAGAAAATTGAAGGCGATCTCGCGGTGGCAAAGGCGAACGTATTAATCTACAAAGAAACTTCGGTAGGGATCGGAGAACATTCTGAGATTGTTCAATCTTTAGAAATGGAAGTGACAAAGGCTGCATCCGCTCAAGATAAATTAAAAATGGTCGATATTTTATTGAACGAGTCTAACGAATAGTATGTTAAAACACAATGATTCCGCTTTATTATTGAACGAGAATAAGACGATGACGAGAAAACCGGCACAACAAAATAATTGGACTACAATTGGAGATATGATAGAGTATCAAGAACGTAAAAGAAAACAAGCACAGGACAGAAGAAATGGCTAAAAATGCAATTTTTCAGTACATGATAACAAGTGATGTGGTTGACGCTCGTGGAGATATTCTAGGGTGGAATAGATCCGAATTATATCAATCTTGTGCGTCTTTTTCCAGAACTTCTTTTGAGAACTATGCAAAACAGATAGATGCTGATCACCACTACTCTGATAAAAGAGTTTTCACGAAAGGCCATGGATGTTCAACATCTCTTTTGTTTGAATGTCTTAGGGTGATATATGATCCAATGTTCGACAAGTATGATAAAGTTTTATTTGTTGATACCGATATTATTGTGAACACTAAAGAAAACATTTTTGATGCATGTGAAGATGGTGCAGAAATTTGTGGTGTTCTTGAATCTGATATCAGAACTCCGAATGGAGGTGGATATAATTCTTGGGATTATAAGAAAAGTACTTATGATGAATTTTGTTCTAAATTTAGTATACATAATTGTCCTATACTACCAACCTTACCGCCTAATAGACCATCTAAACTCACCATTTTAAATACGGGAGTTGTTGTTTGGTCTAAAGAAGGCAGACTAAGAGCTAGAGAAGAATTTGATTCTTGGGAAGATTGGTGTTATTCTAAACCAGAATTCCATATGTCAATAATGAATGATCAACCATACATATCAGCTCAACTTGGAAAACATGAGTTTGATTTAGAATGTTTAAATCAAAAGTGGAATGATTCTCCACATTATAAAACTGAAGATGAATTCTTTGAGAAAGCAAACTTCTGTCACTATACTGGTGGTGAGTGGAAAGTTGACATGGTAAGACACTGGAATAACGAACAATATAAAATACCAAACCCTTGGAATAGATCAACATTTCCATAAAAAACACCTTGACAAATACTGCGAAATAGTTTATAATACCCTATTGAATGGAGGAATAAATGAACGAAAAAGTAATAGTGGTAGATTGTGATGGAGTGTTGTTAGATTGGATCTATTGTTTCAAACAGTGGATGAAACGTCACGGTTATGAGTTGAACGAAGATGCTGAAAAAGAATATGGTATCTACGAAAGATATGGAGTATCTCAGAAAGAGGGAAGTAGATTAATCAGAATGTTTAATGAGAGTGCGGTGATAAGAAAACTGCCTCCTCTCAGAGATGCAATGAGGTATGTTAAGAAACTTCATGAAGAACATGGATATATATTCCATATAGTAACAAGTTTAAGTAATGATCAATACGCACAACATCTAAGAACCAAAAACCTAATTGAGTTATTTGGGCCCACAGTTATTGAAAAATACACTTACCTTGATACTGGTGCTGATAAAGATGAGGCTTTAGCGGAGTATCGAGACTCACAATGTTATTGGGTTGAGGATAAACCAGAGAATTGTGATGTCGGGATTGAATTGGGCATGAAAGGAATATTGATGGCTCATGATCATAATGCGGATTACTCTGGGAAGGGAATACGTCTACAAAACTGGAAACAGGTGTACGAAACTATTATAGGAGAAAGATAAATGTCGGAAGAAACTATTTCCGAATCTCTAAATGATGAAAATATCATAGTGAAAAAGGAAGAAATTGAATCAAACTCTGATTTAAAAATAACAAAGGTTGAGTTTCCATCTTTCGATAATTTAGAGTGTATGTCTAAAAAATTTATACTTTCGGAAAACTGAGAAAAAACGAACTCGATGAACCCTCTCACTTCGAGAGGGTTTTTTTATTATAAATAATGAAGTAATGATTTTATTAATAAGGGAATAAAAATGGCAAGAGCAAAAAAAACATTAACTGTAGATAGTGATGGTTCTCTCGCAAAAGCTGACACAAATGGTGATGGACATTTAGACGAAAGAGAGTTGCAAATGCATCTTGAGTTCAAAAGAAAAGAACTCGAAGACGCTGACGCGATGCGAGACGCACAGAGAAACATGGCATGGTTCGCGCTAGCGGGAATGCTTCTGTATCCATCGTTAGTTGTTATTTGTGAGTTAACTGGACTAAATCAGGCTGGAAAAATATTAGGTGATATGGCACCGACTTACTTTGTATCTGTTGCAGCGATTGTAGCGGCATTTTACGGTAAGGAAGCATTAATGAAAAAAAAGTGAGGACTAATAGATGGCACATAAAGATATAAACGATCATATACTATTTCCATTTTTAATAATCTGTGGAGCAACTTTTGCGATTGTATTTGCCTTTGCGAACGCGGAATATCGTGGACAACCAATGGGAAATAATTGTATCAATGAATGTTATGAACAACTTCTAGAAAGACGTGAAGTTGCCGAGTTAGCAAAACTAGAAGAAGAGAAGTTGATTGCTGCTGGTGTGATCGAAGCTCCAGTGGTCATAGAAGATCCAACTCCACCTATGTGGAATGGATGTGCTGGGTGTCATGGCATGAACGGTGAAGGTATGGGTATGTTTCCTAAAATATCTGGACAGAGTAAAGAGTATATAACAACCGCACTATCAGAATATAAAAACAGACAGGAGAGAGGAAGGCAATCCATGATAATGTGGTCGCAAGCTTCCTTTTTGTCTGACAGAGATATTGATACGCTCGGAGAGTTTATTAGTAGTTTGAAAAACTGATGGCTGAACTCGTTACTTGGAGAGGGACGCCGGGGGTTGGAGATTTTATGTGGGCTCTCAATTGTTGTCATCTACATTCTTGGAGAACTAAAAACAAAATAAATTTAGAGATGCACTGGTCTCATGATGAAAAGTATCTTCATCATTTTGAAGATCCAGAGACCATCATAGAAAGGATGCAATATATACATAGGTTTTATGACAGAAAAGACGATGTAAAGATATTTCATGTTATAAATGCTAATGGTCGATATAGTAAATGGAAATACGAAGATGATACAACTATATCTGAGTCTGGAGAAAAATATCAAGTAGCTAAAACTAGAGATAAAGCTCGTTTCTGGTTTCAGTCTGGTCATTTTTCTGATAAGCCTGGAGATGAAGTTCCAGAAAATGATTGGATATTCAAAGAAAGTGCCTTTAAAGAAACTATAAAAAACAAAATAGTTTTCTGGAGACCCACATTTAATGCGGAAATTCCAAGGACTTGGAAAAGACAATTAACACATGATGACTGGGAAAAAATAATAAAAACACTGGAGTCATATGGTTTCAATATGCATGAACTTACCTACAGAACTCCAGTAAGAGAGGCTATGTGGCATATCTCTACATGTCAACAAATTATATGTTATGATGGGATGTGGCATTATGTCGCAAAAAATTATTGTAAACCAATGATTGTTGTCAGTGAAGAGGGTGTTACTAAATATCATACTTTACACGCCGTTAGAAGTAGTCACAATCCAAAGGAAAATGGTAATATTTGGTACTGGATAAATAATCCAGAGATTATGTTATCCCACACAAAAAAGAAAGCAGATATTTTTAGAGAAAAAATTAGGACGATCCGAGAATGAAATTACCACTTAATATCGATAGAGCTGTTATAGAAGTAGTTGGAGGTTGTAACTATTCGTGTTCTATGTGTCCTCAAGATTTGAGAGTCGGAGGTCGTGATAGAGGATTCAGACGAGCGATGAAACTAGACGAATTTGAAGGTTATGTTGCGGACTGTGCAAAACATGGAGTCAGAGTTATTAACCTAGATGGTTCTGGTGAAGCGACAATGCAGAAAAAGCTTCCTAAATTTATAGAAGTAGTTAAAAAATACGGGGCCAAGGCCTTTATATTTTCTAATGGATTTAAAATGCAAGGTCAATACATGAAAGATTGTGTTGACGCTGGATTAGATTTTTATAGATTTTCTTTCATTGGTTCAGACAAAGAAGATTATACAAAATGGATGTATAATGCAATTGGTGGTACTTATGCGAAGATAAGACAAAACATTGAAGAAATGGTCGCATATGTAAATGAAACTAATTCAGACTGTGTTGTTGCGACATATCACTTAATAACAAATAACGAAGAAATAGAAACAGAACTAGAGAAGTATAAAAAGATAGTAAATGACTTGGGAGTAAAAACCGAAATATGGAAAATGCACAATTGGTCAGGCGTACAAGATATTTCTGGTATAGGCGAAAGAAAGGGCGCTGTAAAAACTTGTGGACGGCCATTCTCTCCAGACGTAGTTATTAGAGCTGGTGGATTGGACGGAAAAAAAGGAGCAGTACATCCATGTTGTCAGGTTTTAGGAAGGGATACAGAAGCTGTTTTAGGTCACATGGAAGATAATACCATAGAAGAAATCTGGAACGGTGAACTATACTCCGAACTAAGAGACCAACATACGTCTGGTAACTATCCAGATTTTTGTAAGAATTGTGATTTTTTAATTGATGATCCCGAAGTTTTGGTTTACACCAATCATGAAAGAGATCTTATGAAAATGCATGGTACAGAATTTGATTTAAAGGATTTCCAGAATCCAGAAAACTTATGAAAAGATTGATTTATCAAGTGTGTCTTGGAGAGAATAAAAATTCCAAGCTATATAAACATTGTATAAACTCCGTTTCAAAATATTGTGAGAAGTATGGAATTACTCATCATATATTGAGACAGCCTGTTTTAAAAATAAAACCTGATCCATTTTCAGGAAATCGTAGTACAGAAAGTTACGTAAAACATGGAGGCTATTTACCTATATATGAAAAAGAAGCCTCATTTGATTTATTAAAAGACTATGATCA
>TARA_B100001093_G_scaffold473374_1_pt1 | contig 13785 bp, 2 predicted proteins | sample TARA_B100001093 | Tara Oceans TARA_B100001093 (sample SAMEA2623116) | marine metagenome | biome: marine biome (ENVO:00000447); feature: surface water layer (ENVO:00002042); material: "saline water (ENVO:00002010), including plankton (ENVO:xxxxxxxx)" | depth 5 m
TTTCAGCAACAGACATGGCGTCTGAACTGTCTTCTACCCAAGGGCATTCATTTGAGATGGTAACTGATGTGTCGTGCCAGTTTTTCATAAACAGACCAATCACTTCATAACCTTCTTGTTGCAATAAATAGGCGGCTACGCTAGAGTCGACTCCACCAGAGAGGCCAACTACAACTCTTTTCATAATATAAAGTTTCTGGTAAAGATAAGAATAGCAATTAAATTATTCTTCTTCAATGTAGAAGTTTATAGAGGCACTTTTATCCATGTTTGAGCGCATAATATGTGTTTTGTTATAGCCCTCGTATTTAATGTTTATAGCTGTTGTGTTAGGAGGTATATCTCCTAAGTTTTCTGCAAAGAAAACCAATTCATTGACCTGATTTTTTATTAATTCTATATCTAATGAGTGTTTTTCTTTTGCAATTTCATAATTACGCAATATCCATTCACCATTAAGACTTAGAGAGATTCGATCTCCATCTACACGTTCGTTATCCCAAACTGAAAGGTTTAAATTTTTTGAGCGAACAGTAATTACTTTCTGAATTTCCACATCTCGTTTTTGAAGTGAAAGTGGTTTTATCCCGGATCCGCCTTTAACTTGCATTAATCTATGTCTTCCTTCCTCGCTAGAGCTAATCATGAATTCATTGTAATCATTTGTTAAATAAGTGTTTACAAGTTGAATGTTCTCGTCAAGTTCTCGTTCTAAGTCAATGTTTTTTAAGTCAAATAATAGTGCTTTTTCCTTGTAATATCCTGTAAGTAAAACTTTGCTGTATTGGTTGATTGAAAGTTCGTGAAAATTGTTTTTTGCTCGCAATTCTCGAATCATTTTTTGTTGGTTTAAATTCCAAAAATTAACGATTCCATTTTCACTCCAAGTCATCAATATTTCGGGTGAATAATACATTGATTTTACAAAGTGACTAGAGTACTCATTTTCAATTTCGAAATCTGTCTTTTTTTCGTTGTTTAAATCGATTATTTTTATCGAATTATTATCTGTAATTACGAGTTTATTATTTGTTTTATTTAACCTTGCATCATATATTGGTAAAGGGTTTTTGTAAAATATGGAGTCTTTTTCAGGATAGAAAAAATCTTTGTGAAAGATGGTTCCATTTTCATCCCCAACTAATACGGAATTTTCATCGTAAAAAATAGCAAAACTTGGGGTGTTTTTAATGTCAAAATTAACGAGTGTATCTTGACCAGAAAAACTCCAAATTTTAACTTTTTTATCATCGTTAGAAAAGGTTAAAAAGTACTCTCCATTTTCTGAAAATTCAATTCTGTTAATTTTCCCAAAATGTGCTTTTATTGAACTGATTAATGCTTGGTTTGGAATATCCCAGTAATTTATGTATCCAGAAAAGTCTCCACTCAGTAGAATTTCATCTTGTGGTGTAAAGGTTATTATTTCAGATTTTTGACTGTTACCAACAAATGATTTTATGAGTTCAACTTCCTGAGCTTTAGAGCTAAAGAATGTTGCTATGAATATCAAGATTAGTATTTTGATTTCTTTTTTCAAATTTTAGTTTTGAGCTCGCTAAGCTAATACTTTTTGCAAATTATTTTGTAATTATTTTTAGTCCAAATTGAGGTGTAATATTACATATTAAAATTTAAATACTTATATTAATAAATCAATATCTATTTTTTTAGTGCATTTTTGGGATAAATTCCTTATATTAGCAGATTAGTAAAATAATTATTATCCCCCGTTATGAAAAGGATTAATTGGTGCCATTTGCTTTTGATTGTTTTGGGTTTTTTTATTGACTCAGAATCAGGCTTGTACGCTCAAAGTTCTATAGATTTTTCATTTGAAAAGACAGGTCCAAATCATTCTGTTTTGGTTTTGCCAGTGTGGCATCCTGTTATTAAAGAATTACAAGAGCTAGATTCATTACCTGCTGAAATGGTTTTGGGCTTTGATGGTGATTCGTTAGAGTCTGGTGATAAAGTAGGTGTTTTTTATCTTGATAATCAGGAAAATTACAAGTGCGCAGGCTCTTTAGAATGGAAATCTAATGATTTTAACATGCTACCAGTTTGGGGTCAGTATCCTCCAGGAGCAGATAATGGCATGGAAATTGGGGAAAGAATGATATGGATAGCTCAAAAAAAAGATAATTCCATTTATCAAATTGAAGCTACTTATCAAAAGCCTTTAATGGCAATCTATCTTAAAGATGGCGCGTCAGCTGTTTTAGGTATGAAGCTTTCAAAGCGGAAAGACCTTAAGCCATTAAGTTCCTTGAAAAAGTAAAAGACCTTATTCAAATATTTATACGTTTGACTATGAAAAAAAATATACTCTACCTCCTCTTGTTAACTGTGATTTGCTCAACTCGGCAAGTCTCTGCTCAGTGTGAGTTGCCTCAACCTTTCATTGGAAATACTGGTGGAAATATGATAGTGTTTTTTACTTCAAACGCTATTGGTGCCCTTCCAATTTCCTCAGATTCTCCTTTCATTGTTGCTATATCTCCAAGTGGGTTAATCGTTGGTAGTGCATCTGTCGCTTCAACTGATTTAATAAATGGTCAGCAATCTGTTGCAATTTGGGGAGATGATACTTCTACTCCTGAAACAGATGGACTATTAGCAGGTGATGTTGCAACTTTTCAATTAGTAGACGGAAATTCGTTATTTGATTTAGATTTAAGTTTTGCTGGTTCGAATTCATACTCAAATAATGGTACAGTCCCCGTAATCTCCGCAAGTGCAACTCTTAATTGCATAGATGAATCTATAGTATCAAATTGTAATCTATGGTTTAGTCATACTCAGATTTCATTATCAGATGCAAATATTTCTGTGATCTTGGGTCCTGATTTTACTTCATCACTTGGTGTCGAAAATCCTACCCTATCGCCAGATATGTTTGAAGCACCAGTAAATACAGGTGCAAATATGACAGTTGGTATAAATTCAACTAATTTTGATTCTTATGTTGGTGGTCAAATCGGTGCATTTTATGATCTAAATGGAGATGGATCTCTTCAGTGTGTAGGTGTTGAGTCTATCTTAACAGGTTTCTTTGGTCTAGCTTTGTGGGGGGATGATCCTTCCACTCCAGACACTGACGGTTTACCTGCTGATGCTGTTCCAGAATTTGCTGTTTTGCATGAAGGTGAAATTATATTTGTAGATGAAGTCCCAGAGTTCTCAGGTTATGTAACAAATGGTATTACAACTATTTCAGAAGTCAATTTATCTACTTCTTTACCTTATGTTGTTGCAGTAAATCAAGATAACTTAGTTGTTGGTTCTGTTGAAGTTACTAGTGGATCTGAAAGCGAATTGTTTATTTACCCTGATGATTCAACAACTACTGATATAGATGGTGCTGAATCTGGAGAAATTATATCACTTTATTTTGTACAAGATAGTGTGATTTATTCTTTAGAATCGTCCATTACATTCCAAAATGGTGAAATTGAAGATATTAGTCAAGCTGATAATCCTTCTCCATATTGTTTTGGTATTGAACCATACGGTTGTATGGATTTAAATGCATTAAATTATAATCCAGATGCTAATACTGATGATGGTTCTTGTGAAGATGTAGTTGAAGGTTGTATTGATGAATTTGCATTTAATTTTTCTCCTAATGCAAATACAGATAATGGAACTTGCATTCCTGTAGTCAATGGTTGTACAGATAATGGCTCTGAAATTAGTGGTTCTGGTCAAGTAAATGATTTTGATGGTGATGGCCTAACTGCTTTTAACTATAACCCAGATGCTAATATTGATGATGGATCCTGTATTTCTGTCGAAACAGGTTGTATTGATGAATCTGCATTTAATTTTTCTCCTACTTCTAACACAGATGATGGAACATGCATTTCTGTTGTTAATGGTTGTATAGATAATGGTTCTGAAATTAATGGGGCAGGTCAAGTAAATGATTTCGATGGTGACGGCCTAGCAGCTTTTAACTATAATCCATTAGCGAATACTGATGATGGTTCTTGTACTCCAATTGAAACTGGTTGTATGAATGAAAATGCTTGTAACTATAACTTTACAGCAAATACTGACACAAATAATGATATATGTATTTATTCAACAGATTTAGATGAGTGTGCGTCTTGTTCAGGTGAGCAAGATGGAACAGGAGTTATAGTTGATAATGACGATGACAACGATCAAGTATGTAATGCTAACGAGGTTACTGGCTGTACTGATCAAACAGCATGCAACTATGATGCTACTCCGACTACTGATACAAATAATGAACTATGTATTTATTCAATAGATTTAAATGAGTGTGCTTCTTGTTCAGGAGAGCAAGATGGAACAGGAGTTATAGTTGATAATGACGATGATAACGATCAAGTATGTAATGATGACGAGGTCGCTGGTTGTACTGACTCTCTTGCATGTGGGGATTCCTTCGATCCACTTGCAACGGATGATGATGGTACATGTTTGTCTTTTGACGACTGTGGAGTATGTGATGGAAATAATGATTGTGCTATCTTTATTCAAGATGAGATTCAAATTACTGTTGATGAGACTCTAGTTTCAGATCAACAAGCCTTCTCTGAAAATTTTGAAAATTTAATGGAAACGCAATTGGGCTTAACAGAAGGTTCTGTAGTTGTTTTGAGTGTTAATATTGATGGAAGCAATACTTTTGAAGGAAGTAATCGTGGAGTGGTAAATGTTATAGTCGATTATACAATTACTATCACCGAAGAAGAACTTTCAGTATCAAATTTCGATCCTAATTTATCTTTTGAAGAAATTGAAGATCAAATTAATTTGAATATCGTTTCTATTGAGACTGGACCAGTATTCTCAAATTTAGTTTTTATCGAAGGTTGTACTGATTCTTTATCCTGTAATTTTAATATTCAAGCTAATATTGATGACTTTAATTGTATAAATAAAATTAGTGTAGAGTGTGACGAATGTTCAGGTGAGCAAGATGGAACTGGGGTTCTTATCCAATATGATCTAGATGGAGATGGAATTTGCGCTTCTCTTGAGATAGAGGGTTGTACTGATAATGGTTTATCTATAAATGGTTTTAATCAAGTAAATGATTTAGATGGTGATGGTATTCCAGCAGTAAATTATGATCCTGATGCGACTGATGATGATGGGTCGTGTATTACTCAAGTTTTAGGATGTACAAATCCTGACTATTTAGAATATTGGTCTTACGATCCTGATTTGGATTCTGAAACTCCTTCAGCTTCTGTCACTAATTTAGACCCTATCCCTAATACCAATGATGGTTCTTGTAAAAACCTCATTATATATGGTTGTATGGATTTAAATTCATTTAATTATGTTGATTCGGCGAATGTGGATATTCCTGATGGTGCTGAAGGAGCTTGTATTCCTTATTCAGAGGGTTGTTCAAATCCTAATGCATGTAATTTTACCTCAGGTGTTATCAATGTAATTTCTTTATGTGATTTTCCACCTATTAATTATTTCTGTGATTATTTGGATGGTGATGAAGGAGATTATATTATTTCATGTATTAATGATATAGATGGTGATGGCATTTGTGATGAGAATGAAATAGAAGGATGTATTACAAATTCTTTTGCTTGTAATTATAATTTAGATGCAACTGATATTGTTCCATGTGAATTTCCAAATCAATTTTATGACTGTAGTAATGTATGTATAAATGATATTGATAGTGATGGAATTTGTGATGAAAACGAAATACCAGGATGCACAGATGAATTAGCATGTAATTTTGATTCTAATTCAACTGATGACGATGGTTCATGTTTAAATTCTGAACAATATTATGATTGTGATGGTCTATGTTTGAATGATTCTAATGGAAACGGTACATGTGATGAACTTGAAATACTTGGTTGTATGTCTAATTGGGCTGATAATTATATAGACAATGCTACCACTGATGATGGATCATGTTTCTTGTTAGGGTGTAATGACCCAAATTATATTGAGTTTGATATAAATGTAACCCAAAGTAATGGTTCTTGTTCTGAATTAGTTGTTCTTGGTTGCATGGATATAATAGCATGTAATTTTAATAATCAGTCAAATGTATCTGATGGTTCATGCTCTTACCCAGAATTATACCAAGATTGTCAAGGTTCATGTATAAATGGTGTAGATCTTCAAGGTAATTGTATTGAGGTCATTATAGAAGGATGTTTAGATGAAATTGCATGTAATTATGACTCACTTGCAAATACTGATACTAGTCCTTCATCTTGTTTTTATTTTACTGAATACAGAGATTGTAATGGTGATTGTTATTTTGATGAGGATAATGACGGTATTTGCGATCAGCAAGAAATATTTGGATGTATTGATGTCAATGCCTGTAATTATAATGAAGCAGCAACCGAAACTAGTAGATGTTTGTATCCGGTAGAGGTGTATCTTGATTGTGAAAATGAATGTATTAATGATTCGGATGGCGATGGTTACTGTGATGAGGTTGACGTTCCTTCTTGCAATGATGAACTAGCAGATAATTATGAGCCATTTACTTCAGAAATTGATAACAGCTTGTGTGTGTATCCATCTGGATGTACAAACCCTGATGCAGTCAATTATAATCCAGCTTCAACTCAAGACGATGGTTCTTGTATTTTCGAAATCTTAGGTTGTACCGATGTATTATATTTGGAATATGATCCTGCGTCTAATGTTAATAATCCTGAATTGTGCGTCAATTTAGTTAATGAGGGTTGTATGAATGAAAATGCGAGCAATTATGATCCACAAGCAAATTTTAATACATACGAATGTGAATTTGAGACTGTATATGGGTGTATGAGTCCTGATTTCTTGGAATATAATCCTCTTGCAATAGAAGATTCTATTCCAACATTATGTCAAGAAATAATTGTTAAAGGTTGTACAAATCCGAACTTTTTAGACTACGATCCTTCAGCTAATGTGGATAATGGAACATGTCAAAGCTTAGAGTATGTCGGTTGTGCAGATTCAACATATCAAGAATATGACCCATTATTTACGGTCAATGATCAAGATTTGTGTTTGACTCCACATATATATGGTTGTACGAGTCCACTTTCACAAGGTGGATTATATAATTCATTAGCAACAGTTGACGATGGGAGTTGTATTTTGATAGGATGTTCAAATCCTATTTATGCTGAATATTATACTCAGGGTTTTATTCCTAACAATTCAGATGATGCTGTAATATTACAATCTTTCGATGCTTTATTTTGTAATGAACTTGCGGTGTTTGGTTGTGTAAATGACTACGCTAATAATTATAATCCTGAAGCTAATGTATCTACTGATGATTGTGAATATGGCGAGTCAGATAATTCTGATTACTATGATTTTACTTTCGAATCGACAGAGACAAGTATGTCAATCATATTGCCTTATTTTCTGCCATCAAATTCTTTGAGTGTTAGTAATGTTGAATTTACAGGCGATGTAACTGAGCCATTTGAATTAGGGAGCACTTTTGGGGTATTTTACAGAGATCATAATTTACAGTTGATGTGTGGTGGTTCTTCAGAGTGGAGTGATACAACTAATTATGTTAGTGCATTCGCTGATGATGTCTATACTGAAACTAAAAAAGATGGGTTTTATGATGGTGATGTTTTAGAGTGGTATTTAGTTACACCATCTGGATTATTGTATGGATTGAATGTAGAAATGGTAGGTGTAGGAAGTAATACTTTTAGTGGAGGGGGCTTTCTAGTTGTAGATGAAATTGAATCACAATTTATTAAACAAATTAATGTGCCTGGATGTATGGATTCTTTGTATTTACAATACAATCCGTATGCAAATGTTTTCGAGGATTTCATCCTAAATTATTCTCATATAGATTCAATTCCTGGTTTAATTGATGGTAGTGATAATATAGATGATGATTGTATCAATGCTCGGCAGATTGGATGTATGGATCCTACAGCCTTCAATTACAGACCTAACGCTACTGAAGATGATGGTTCATGTTATCCTATTATTTATGGATGTATTGATCAATCTGCTTTCAACTATGTTCAACCAATTGGAAATGTATTTGTTGACCCAAATACAAATGTTTCAGATGGAGAACCAGGTTCATGTTTCCCGATTATCGAAGGGTGTAAAGATGACAATTCAGCCTTTAACTACATTCCATTAATTGGGGATCCTCAAAAAGATGTGAATACAAATATTCCAAACGGTGAATCTGGTGCATGTTACTCTATTGTTGAGGGATGTAATGATTTTTCAGCATTTAATTATAATGATTATGATGGCGATGGTTTAGCTAACGACATAACTGGGATTGATAGTATAGATATTAATACAGATGATGGCTCATGTATACCTAAGGTATATGGATGTATGTCCGAAGGTTATTCTAATTTTAACCCCTTAGCCAACATAGATACTGAGGTTTGTTACCCTATCATTAGCGGATGTATAGAAGATGATGCCGCTCTAAATTATATTGAAGTTACAGGGAATCCATACCAAGATGTGAATGATTTTGTTCCTTGTGTTTTCGAATTGCCTGGATGTATGGACTCTTTGGCATATAATTTTAATTCTCTTGCCACATCGAATGATAACTCTTGTATTTCAAGAATTTATGGATGTGTCGATGAAAGTGCTTTCAATTTTGATGTTGATGCGAATACTGACGATGGTTCATGTTATCCAATTATCTATGGTTGTATGGATGAATCTGCATTTAATTTCAATAACCACGGTTCAGATAAATTTATCGGATATGATTTAACGGATGAGTTTACTAACGTTAACACTGAAGACAGTTCTTGTATTCCTATAAATGAGGGTTGTTTGGATGTAAATGCATATAACTTTAATGATTTTGATTTAGATGGCGAATCAAATATTGATGAGAACTCATATGATCCATATCAAAAAATAAATAGCCACCGTCAGTCCGATTGTTTTTACAGACCAGGTTGTACAGATCAAAATTATGCTCAGTATTGGAATTATTCAATAGAATATAATCTTGATAGAATAGTTTACCCTGATTCAATGATCAATTTTGATGAGAGTTGTATAGATATTGCTGAATACTTCTGTGATGACCCTACATTTGTTGAACACTATATTGTAGAAAATAATTTTATTTCTACATATATCATGAGTACTAATGATGCATTGGTTCCTAAGCAAACAGAATGTATTAATGTTAGAATCGATTATTGTGACGATAGTAATTACGAAGGGTATTATTTCACTGATAATATTCTTGGTGGTTCAGATATTGATCAAGGTGCAAATTTCCCTATCTCACCTGCAGCACAATTCTATTCTCAAGGAAACGATTTGAATCCAGAGGATGCTCAATCATTATGTGGTAATCCTGTTAGTTTTTATTGTAATAATTCAAGTTTTACGGGTTATTTTGCTAGTGATAATTCATCATTGACAATGAAAGATAATGTTGGTGGTAATATTATTGATGACAGCCTTTGTGGAGAAATACCTGTTGAACTTTACTGTTCTGACTCCTCTTATGTTGGATATTATAATACCAATACAGATGGTATTCATGATTATGCTCTTGAATATAAAACTGGAAATATTGATGATCAATTTACTTGTGGTGATTTGGTTGATAAATATTGTAATGATCCATTGTATCAAGGATACTATTCTACAAATACAGTTGAGAATCCATATGTAGGAAATTTGCTACACAATGAAGAAGTTTGTGGAGAGTTGGCAACTTTTTATTGTGGTGATCCAGAGTATTCAGGATATTATCTTGAATATGATGTCGATGGTCAAATTGCATCTGGGTCACATATTGATAATTCTACTGAATATTGTAAAGAACCTATTGAAACGTATTGTAGTGATTCAACATATTTTGAATACTATATTGATTATTCGGAAAGTTTTGATCCTTATATAGGTAATGTTAAAGATGATAGTGAGTGTCAGTCACTTATTTATCCAGGGTGTATGGATGAGACGATGTTTAACTATGATGCTGGTGCAAATGTTAATCACTCTTCTGTCGATGATAGAATGAATCCATGTTACCCTATTGTTTATGGTTGCCTTGATGAAAGTGCTGCTAATTTTAATAACTATTATTCTTCCCTAAATACTAATCCTCAAACAGGCTTACCATATGATTTGGGAGATCTTAATCTTTTAACTTATGGAGCTAATGTTGGGCAAGATTCTGTTTTTACTAATTATTACAACAATAATATTGGTAATGGAATTAATGTCAACACACCGCTACCTGAAAACACAGGTTCTTTGTATTCAGGAGGATGTATTCCTTATGTTGGAGGTTGTCTAGATCAAACGGCATTAAATTATAATGACTGGTTTCCAGAAGCAACTGATACTACTGATTATGGGGATGGTTTAGCAGATAATTGGAATTACAATAATCCTTGGCTAAATATTAACACTGATGATGGCTCATGTATACCATTAGTCCCTGGGTGTACGGATTTAATTGCTTGTAATTATATTGAAGAAGCTAATATTAATGATGGAACATGTGTTTTCCCTGAAGCGTTTTATGGATGTGATGGAGCATGTGTAAATGATACTGATGAAGATGGTATATGTGATGAGTTAGAAATACTAGGTTGTACAGATAATGGACTTTTAGACAATGATTTCGATAATGATCAATTGGCAGCATTAAATTATAATCCTTTAGCAACAGACGATGATGGTTTATGTATTACCATTATCGAAGGGTGTATGGAAGAAGGAAATTATAATTATGATCCAGAAGCTAATTTTTCTGGAATTTGTGTTCCTTTTGTTCAAGGATGTGCTGACTCCACAAAGTTTAACTACGATCCAACTGTCAATGATACTGTAAATATTTTATGTTATGATATTGTTTATGGATGTATGATTGAAGTTGCATTCAATTTCAATAATTACGGGATAAATAAACTAGAAGGTCAAGAATTATCAGGAATTGATGGTTTAGATGTTAATACTAGTGATGACTCTTGTATTCCATACATATTAGGTTGTTTAGATTCTTTAGCAGTAAATTATATTGAGCCAATTGGTGATCCTTTTGTTGATGTTAATACTAATAATGGTTCTTGTATTGAGTATGAAGTAGGATGTACTGATCCAACTGCTGCTAATTATAACTTTAATGCTATTTCTGATGATGGTAGTTGTCGATACCAAGGATGTTTAGACCCTGGAGCATTTAATTATAATCCTGATTTTGATACTTCGTGTAGTGATTGTTGTATTTTATCTGTTACAGGATGTATGAATGAAACTGCATTTAATTATGATCCAACAGCTAATATCCCTTCATTTTGTATTGATGTTGTTTTGGGTTGTATGGATAATGGACTTCAGGAAAATGGTTTAGGTCAAGTTAATGATGCAGATGGTGATGGACTTTCAGCGCTTAATTATAAGCCAAATGCAAACACCCCTTCTGATGATTGTATTACTAAAGTGTTTGGATGTTCAAATCCAGAAGCAATTGGTTACAATGAAGAAGCTAATGTAGATGATGGTTCATGTATTATACCTGTTGCAGGTTGTACAGATTCCTTTGCTGTTAATTATGAGCCTTTTGCGAACCAGTTGGATGCCTCATGTCTGTATTTGGGTTGTACCGATCAGTCTTCTGCAAATTGGAATTCACAAGCAAATATTGATGATGGTTCCTGTATTGCTTCAATTATAGGATGTACAGATTCTACTGCTTTAAATTATAATCCATTAGCAACTATTGATAATGGCAACACATGTATTGCTATCATAAATGGTTGCACCAATCCTTTGGCATATAATTTTAGTCCATCTGCAAACATTGATGATGGCCAGTGCGAAGCAATTATTCGTGGTTGTACTGATCCTTCCAAACTAAATTATAATCCAGATGCTAATACAGATATTTCTGAAGGTGAACCTGGTGCGTGTATATCAATTGTAGTAGGATGTATGTATAGTGGAGCAATGAATTATGATCCAACAGCAACTATTGATTCATCTCCAACTTCATGTGTTCTTGAGGTTTTAGGATGTACGGATGCTGCTGCAATAAACTTTAATCAATATGCAACGGTCAATAACAATACATGTGTTTATATTGAACCTATTCCGGGTTGTATGAATCAATTAGCATGTAATTATGACTTAAATGCTACTGTTCCAAATGGAACCTGTGAGCCTTGTAAATATGGTTGTAATGATCCTACTGCTTTAAATTATGATCAAGATGTTGATTCATTGGTTGAAGGTTCATGTATTTTACCTGAATATGGATGTTTAAGTCCCTTATATCTTGAATTTGAGCCCTTAGCAAATATAGATAGTGTTCCAAGTCTTTGTTCTTCTATAGTTGTATATGGATGTATGGACTCTGAAGCTGCAAACTATAATGAAGCTGCTAATATAAACGCAATATCGGATGATAATCCTGAAGATCCATGTATTGAGGTTGTTTATGGATGTACAATTCAAGGTATGTTATGTTTTGATCCAAATGCAAACACTTTAGATCCTGAATCGTGTTTTAATTGCCCTGATTTAAGATCTACAAGATCTCGCTCAGATACTATCATATATTGTTCTAATGAGCTTGCTGATAATTATAATATCTTTTTTGATTCAGAAAATGATTTGTGGCCATTTAGTCAATTTAATCCTGCTAATACTCAAAGTAACTTTGATTGTACCAATGATACTTTAGGATATGATATATTTTGTACTGATGGAGATCAAGGTCACTATGCTTTAAAAGATGAGGACTGTGAATATGTTGAGGGATGTACCGATAATGGTTTAAGTCAAAATCACGCTGGTGAATTTAATGATATTGATGAAGATGGTCTTCCTGCTTTTAACTATAATGACGAAGCAGTAATAGATGATGGTTCATGTAAAACAATCATGGTTGGTTGTATGGATACTACTTTTCTTGAATATGATTCTCAGGTCAATATACCAAGTTCTACTTATTGTCTTACACCAAAAATATACGGTTGTACTGATGTAAATAAATTCGGATTCAATCCTAGTGCTAATACTGATGATGGAAGTTGTGAAGATTTTGAACCTGGTTGTTTAAATGATCAATATCTTGAATTCGAAACATATTATAATACTGGAGATGAAAGTGTGTATTGTATTACTCCTGTAGTTTTAGGTTGTACAGACACAGATTATTTAGAATATTGGGTTTATGATCTAGAATCATTTTCAATCCAATCTGTTGATCCAATAGATTCAATTCCTAACACAAATGACGGAAGTTGTTTTGAACTTGTTCAATTAGGTTGTGCTGATTCTACCTATCTTGAATATTGGAATTATTCTAATAACACCATAACACCTAAAGATGTTGTTGCTAATGTTAATGATGGTTCATGCTCCAATCTTATATCAGAAGGTTGTAAAGATTTCCTTTTTGTAGAATACAGTTCAGATAATAATGTATCAGATCAGTCTCAATGTATTACGCCAATTGTACCTGGTTGTACAAATGATCAATATCTTGAATATGATGTATCCCATAACATAGGAGAAGACAATGTTTATTGTTTAACGCTTATTATACTAGGTTGTACAAATGCAAATGCTCAGAATTACAATGATTATGATAATGATGGAATTGCAAATGAACTTACTGGTGATTCTAATATAGATATAAATACAGATGACGGAAGTTGTGTTGGTCTTTCAGGTTGTACAGATGTCAGTGCAGATAATTACGACTCAAATGCAGCTGTTGATGATGGTAGTTGCGAGTACTGGGGTTGTACAAATGAAAATGCTGCT
>TARA_B100001093_G_scaffold28471_2_pt1 | contig 13773 bp, 13 predicted proteins | sample TARA_B100001093 | Tara Oceans TARA_B100001093 (sample SAMEA2623116) | marine metagenome | biome: marine biome (ENVO:00000447); feature: surface water layer (ENVO:00002042); material: "saline water (ENVO:00002010), including plankton (ENVO:xxxxxxxx)" | depth 5 m
ATATAAAAAATCTTCAGGATTATTATTATCTATTAATAAATCTTTAAGTCCATTTTCGGACTTTAATTTTTCTCCATTAAAAACTACTGTTAATCCAGGGTTTAAATAAACATAATATTTTAGCATTCTAATAACATACTCAGCTCTATACTTGTAGTTTTTAAAAATTTTTAAATCGGGCTTAAAAGACACTTTAGTGCCTTTTCGTTTAGAAGATTCTGATAACGGTTCATCACTGATAACCTCACCATATTCGAACGATACAGTTTTATTTTGACCATCTCTATAGGAATCAACTTGAAAAAATGAAGATAAAGCATTAACAGCTTTAGTACCTACACCATTTAAGCCAACTGATTTTTTAAAAGCTCTGGTATCATACTTTCCGCCCGTGTTCATTTTACTTACCACGTCTTTAACTTTCCCTAATGGAATTCCTCTACCATAATCTCTTACATTAACAATACTATCTTTAATTGATATTTCAATTGTTTTACCAGCGCCCATCACAAACTCATCAATAGAGTTGTCTAAAATTTCTTTAAGTAAAATATAAATTCCATCATCATATGCAGATCCATCTCCTAACTTTCCAATATACATACCAGGTCTCATCCTGATATGATCTTTCCAATCAAGAGATTTTATATTTTCTTCAGTGTATGATGATATTTGCGGCATAATCTAAACTAGATCTAAGATATGACTCTTGATTTTTATTTTAATTCAAGAATTAATAAAATAATTAACAATTAAATGTTGAAATCTATTCTAAACGTTAAATCTAAAATGAATAATATCCCCATCTTGAACAATATATTCCTTTCCTTCAATATTTAGTTTACCAGCATCTCTTGTTTTAGATTCTGACCCGAATTGAATAAAATCTTCATATTTTATTACTTCTGCCTTTATAAAACCTTTTTCAAAATCAGAATGAATCGTCCCTGCTACAGCTGGAGCCTTTAAGCCATTAACAAAAGTCCAAGCTTTTACTTCTTTTGGGCCTGCAGTGTAAAAAGTTGATAGATTAAGTAATTTATGAGTTTCTCGAATTAATTTTGTTGAGCCAGAATCAGATAAACCCAGATCATCTAAAAACATTTTTCTATCCTCATAATTTTCAAATTCATTTATCTCTTCTTCTATTTTTGCTGCTAAAACAACTACACCTGAACCTTCTTGTTTAAGATTTTTAATTAGTTTTTCCAATTCTGGTGTTTTATTAGATATTTCACTCTCATTTATATTACAAACATATAGCACGGGTTTAAATGTTAGTAAGGACAAAGGTTCAATATAATTTTTTAAATCCTCATCTGAGCATGATTGTAGCCTGATGGAAATTCCTTTATTTAAAGATTCAACAACTTGATTTAAAACGTTAAATTCCTTCAAAAACGATTTATCACCAGATTTTGCTTGTCTTTCAATTCTTTCGACTCTTTTTTCCAATGTTTCTAAATCTTTGATTTGTAATTCTAAATCAATGATTTCCTTATCTCTGTAGGGATCAACACTACCCTCTACATGGGATATATTATCATTTTCATAACATCTCAATACATGAATAATTGCATTAGTTTCCCTAATATTTGAAAGAAACTGGTTTCCAAGTCCTTCTCCTTTGCTTGCCCCTTTAACTAGACCAGCAATATCGACAATTTCAACAGAATTAGGTATACTCTTATCTGGTTTAACTAGTTCAACCAATTTATTAAGTCTGGAATCTGGAATTGTTACCGCACCATAATTTGGATCTATTGTGCAAAAAGGAAAGTTTGCACTTTGAGCTTTTCCATTGGTTAAACAATTAAACAATGTAGATTTACCAACATTCGGAAGACCAACAATTCCTGCTTTCATTGATCGGGGTGCATAAATTTTTGTTTAGCTAATAAATCATTTTCTGATTCAATGTTTTCATCATCAGGAATGCAGCAATCTACAGGACAGACAGCAGCACATTGAGGTTCTTCATGAAACCCCTTACATTCGGTACATTTGTCAGTGACAATGAAATAAAACTCATCAGAAATAGGCTCCTGTTCTAGATTAGCGTCTATATGATTACCATTAGGAAGAACAGTGCTTCCGCCTAAACTCGTACCGTCAGAATATTTCCAATCGTAAGCAGCCTCATATATTGCTGTGTTCGGGCATTCAGGTTCACATGCACCACAATTAATACAATCATCTGTTATTTTAATTGCCATATATTAATTTGGCTCAAAATTAACTAATATCTTTATAAAAAATGAAAAATTGAACTTAAATAATAGAATCACACTTTTTGTTAAATTAGGTAGGTTTTTTGACGCTTTTATAAAAAAAAAATTAGATCATAAAGAACTTAATAAATTTAAAAAAGCAGTTAATGAAAGTATAATTCATAATTCATTTTTTAATGAAAGAAATATTTTAAAATCTCTTACTGCATGGTCTAATGTTTTGACTAAAAAGTCTATTAATAGTTTTTTATCTAATTATTCAATTGAAAATAAAAAAACAGAGAGAAAGGTCGCTGTAATTATGGCAGGGAATATTCCTATGGTAGGTTTTCATGACTTTTTTTGTGTTATTATATCAGGTAATTTTGCTAAGATTAAGCTATCAAGTAAGGATTCTCATCTTTTTAAATTTATTTTAGGTTATTTAGAAAGTATTAACCCGGATTTTTCTATGAAATTTGAAATTATTGATAACAAGCTAACAGCATTTGATGCAGTAATTGCAACAGGAAACAATATAAGTGCTAATCAGTTCGATTCATATTTTAAAAATTATCCTAAAATTATTAGGCGAAATCGACACTCAATAGCAATTTTAGATGGAAATGAATCAGAAAATGAAATTCAATTATTAGCAAATGATATTTTTTATTATTATGGACTTGGATGTAGAAATATTTCTAAAATCTATATTCCATTAAATTATAATCTAGATAAATTATTTAATTCATTCATTTCGTGGAAAGAAGTTATTAACAAAAATTCTTATGCTAATAATTATGACTATTACAGAGCAATATATTTACTTAACAAAGAAAACTTTTATGACAATGGCTTTGTTTTGCTAAAAGAATCTGAAAAAATTGGATCGCCTGTTGGAACAGTCTATTTTGAATACTATAAATCTAAAGATGAAATTAATAAAATAATTAAAAAAAATAGTAAAAAAATTCAATGCATAGTATCTAACAATAATTATCCAAAAAAAATAAATTTTGGTAAAACTCAAGAACCTAAACTATGCGATTTTGCTGATAATATTGATACTTTTAATTTTTTGTTAAAACTAAATTAATTTAGTTCTCTATTATTTGTTGTGTTTTTTGTTATTTTGCTTTTTTAATTTATGAAAAAACATAATTTTAGCGCAGGTCCGAGTATATTATCACAAGATGTGTTTTCAAAATCCTCTAAATCAGTTCTAGAACTAGATAATATAGGATTATCCATCCTTGAAATATCACACAGAAGTAAAGAATTTGTCAAAATAATGGAGGATGCAAGATCTCTTTCATTAGAACTTTTAGATTTAAATAATGATGAATACACTTCTCTTTTTCTTCAAGGCGGAGCAAGTATGCAGTTTCTAATGATAGCATATAATTTTTTAGACTCTAATGCATCATATATTGATACTGGTGCCTGGTCTACAAAGGCAATTAAAGAAGCTAAATTTTTTGGAAAAGTAAACGAAATAGCGTCTTCAAAGGATCAAAATTATAATTATATACCAAAAGAATACAACATTCCGTCAGAATCAAATTATTTACATATTACAACTAATAACACAATTTTTGGCACTCAATATGCTGAAATTCCTGATGTGAAGTGTCCCCTTTTTACAGATGCAAGCTCTGGAATTTTTTCGAGAAAAATTGATTATTCTAAATTTTCTTTAATTTATGCTGGAGCCCAAAAAAACATAGGTCCTGCTGGAGCAACCTTAGTAGTTATAAAAAAATCACTCTTAAATCGTATATGTAGAGAAGTTCCATCAATGCTGAATTATAAAATTCACAGCGATAAAGATAGTATGTTTAATACACCTCCTGTATTTCCTGTATATGCTTGCATGTTGAGTATGCAATGGTTAAAATCAATTGGAGGAATAAAAGAAATTGAAAGACGAAATCGACTAAAAGCAAAAAAAATCTATGATGAAATTGACCGAAACGAAATGTTTAAAGGATTTGCAGCTGTCGAAGATAGAAGTATAATGAATGTGACTTTTAATCTAACGGATGAATCAAAAAAGACAACATTTGATGAAATAGTTTTTAAAGAAAATATTTCTGGTATTAATGGTCACAGATCTGTTGGAGGTTACAGGGCATCAATTTATAATGCTTTAAGCTTAGAGTCTGTAGAAATACTTGTAGATGCAATGAAAAAATTAGAAAAAAATATTTAATATGAAAATTTTAGCAAACGATGGTATTTCCGATTCTGGTGTTACCGAACTTAAGAGTTCAGGGTTTGAAATTATAACAACAAACGTTGCTCAAGAACAATTAGAAAATTATATAAATAAAAACAATGTAATTGGATTATTAGTTAGAAGTGCAACAACTGTTAGAAAAGAGCTAATCGATAAATGTCCTAGCCTAAAATTAATTGGAAGAGGTGGTGTTGGAATGGATAATATTGATGTAGAGTACGCAAAATCAAAAGGTATTTCAGTTATAAATACACCTGCAGCATCATCACATTCGGTTGCGGAACTGGTTTTTTCTCATCTTTTTTCATGTGTAAGATATTTGCATGATTCAAACAGGAATATGCCACTAGAAGGGGATTCAAATTTTAAAAAACTAAAAAAGAATTATTCTAAAGGAACTGAATTGAAAGGTAAAACTCTTGGAATAATTGGCTTTGGCAGGATTGGTCAAGAAACTGCTAAAATTGCTCTGGGGATTGGTATGAATGTAATCTACTATGATAAGTATATCGAATCTGCAAAAATAGAATTGGATTTTATAAATAACAAAAAAATCGGGTTTGAATTAGAAAGCTCAATTTTGGATGACGTATTAATGAATTCAGATTTTATAACACTCCACGTTCCTGCTCAAAAAAATTATATTATTGGTAAAAACGAGTTTAAAAAAATGAAAAACGGTGTTGGAATTATAAATGCTGCGAGAGGAGGAGTTCTTGATGAATCTGAACTCTTAAAAAATCTAGATAATAAAAAAATAAGTTTTGCAGCACTTGATACTTTTGAAGATGAACCTAGACCTTCTCTAAAGGTTTTAATGAGTCCTAGAATTTCAATGACCCCGCACATTGGTGCTGCAACATCAGAAGCTCAAGATAGAATTGGAATTGAACTCGCCAACCAAATCACAAGTATTCTAAAAAATGCTTGAAAATCTAAAAAAAAGATGGGGAATTAGATCTGATTTACAAATCATAAAGATAATTATTGTATTTGGAATAACTGGTTCTCTTGCTGCATGGTTAAGTAAACCATTTATATCTTATTTAAATATTGTTGAAGAGGGTACGTTAATGAATTTGATTCTTAGATTAGTAATTGTATTTCCAATATATCAAGTAATATTAATTATTGTAGCTATCATTTTTGGTGAGTTTAAGTGGTTTTGGAATTTTTTGAAAAAGATGCTAATAAGAATGGGGTTTAAATTTTTATCTAAGTAATAGAATTATCTTTCAGAAATTTGTCAATTTTTGGCTTTACAACTAATTGGCAATACATATTTTCAGGATTTTTATAAAAATATTTTTTGTGGTAGTCTTCAGCTTCATAGAATTTTGATTCTTTCTCCAACTTAGTAACAATCTTACTCGAATAAACTTTAGACTTATTTAATTCTGTAATAATTTTTTTTGAAATCTCTAATTCATGATCATTTTTATAAAAAATTGAGGATCTATACTGAGTACCAACATCATTCCCTTGTCTGTTTAAGGTTGTTGGATCATGGGTTTTGAAAAATACTTTTAAAAGATTATAAAAAGAAGTTGTATTTCTGTCATATTCTATTTTAACAGCTTCGGCATGACCTGTATTCCCAGTACAAATTTGCTCATAAGAGGGGTTTAATGTTTTACCACCAATATACCCAGGTATTACAGACAGAACTCCATTCACATTGTCAAATACGGTCTCTGTACACCAAAAACAGCCTGATGCTAAAATTGCATAGTCTTTGATCATATTAAACCAATAATACAAAAATAAGTCTTATAATTTTTAATTATTAGCTTAATGTTTATGATATTATTTAAGAAATTTTTAGTTAATAATTTAAATCTATGATGAAAAGAATAATAACTTTTTTGACTCTTGCAAGTTCAATAATTATCTCTTCTCAGGAAAGAAAATATTTTGATGCAGTAAGGTTTGATTATCCTCCTAAAATTGATGGTAAGTTAAATGATAATCAATGGAGTAAAAGTACTGAATTAACAGATTTTGTTTTAGCACTACCAGAAACAAGATTTGGAAAAAAAATTCCTTCTGAATATGAAACAATTGCTTACTTCGGTTATGATAATGATGCTGTTTATATTGCAGCTAAGATAAAACATCCCAATATGCAAGAAATCCAAAAGGAACTTGCGGTTAGAGATGATGCTATGTCGGGTAATTTTGAATTGTTTTGGGTTTCAATTAATCCATACGACAACAAAGAAGGACATTATGGTTTTTCTGTGACTAGTTCAGGCGTTGTAAATGATGGCTATTTTACAAGAGAATGGGATAAGAGTGGTTTTAATTATGATACGGTTTTTGATTCAAAAGTTTCTTTAAATGATGACAGTTGGACGGTTGAAATGGTTATTCCATACAGTGCGCTCAGATTCCCGAAATCAGAATTACAGAATTGGGGTATAAATTTTTCAAGAAGAATACAAGATTTTGAAGAAACTTATACATGGAATCCTACTGATATCAGAACTTACACTTGGCCTGAAAAACTTGGATTAGTTAAAAATTTAAAATCTGTAAAACCTCCATTAAGATTATTTTTATATCCATACCTACAATCGGCATTAAATCTCAAAAAGAATTATTCGTCTAACTCATCTTATTCAGCAGGATTAGATTTGAAATATGGTTTGTCCAATAGTTTTACTCTTGATTTAACACTAATACCTGATTTTGGGCAGGTTGCTTTTGATGATGAGGAACTAAATCTTAGCCCTTTTGAACAACGATTTGATGAAAATCGAGCTTTTTTTACTGAGGGTGCATCAATGTTTGAGAAGGCAGACCTAGGGTTCAGACCAGGTGATTTTTTTTACAGTCGAAGAATAGGCCAGAAATTAAACTTTAATGAAAATGACTATTTAAACGAAAATGATGAAATTCTAAATTATGATAGAAAACCAAAACTTATTAATTCAGTAAAAATTACTGGGATAACTGAAAATAAATTAAGTATTGGGATTATAAATGCTGTAACAGACAAAGCAAAAGCTTACATTAAAAACAATCAAACAGGTGATCAAAGAGAGGAATTGATTGCTCCATTAACTAATTATAATATAGTTTCACTTACACAGGAGGTAATTAATGATGTTTCTTCTATTTCTCTCTTAAATACTAATATCAACAGGCAAAATGGTCTTAATGGAAACAATATTGCGTTTGTTTCAAATATTTTTGATAATAAAAGAAAATATAATATTCAAAGTGCTATTTATGGAAGTTATGCTCCAAGATTTTCTGAAAAAAATGGTTTTAGAGGTTATTTTAGCGCTGAAGAACTCGAAGGTAATTTTCAGTTTTTTCTGCACTGGACTGGTGCCGATAAATATTATAACCAAAATGAATTAGGGTATTTTACAACACAAAATTCTCAAAGAGTTGGAGGTAGAGTTTCCTATAGGTTACTAGAGGACAACAAACTTTTTAGAGGGTTTAGCAGTTCACTCTATGCTGGTAGAAGTTTTAGATTTGATGATGGTGAGAGAATAAGAACTGGATTTAGATTTGCTAATATGATTCAACTTCAAAACTTGAATGGAATTGGATTTATAATGAGATATACTGACAGAGAAAAAGATTATTATGAAACAAGGAATAATGACAGATTTATAATTAATCCATCTGAATTAGATGTTCTATTAAGTTATAGTACCAATAATAATAAAAAAGTTTATTCAAAAATTGAATTTTCAAATATAACATCATTCAATGAGGAGTTTAATGAAAAAAAAATATACAATAGATATGAATTAAACCTCAATTTTAGATTTTCTGATAAATTATCAACTAAAATTATTTCTGAAGTCAAAAATATACAAGATGATATAGGTTTTATTATGGAAGATAATGAAGAAATCTATTTTGGAGTTAGAGACCTTGAGTCAGTAGAAAACTCTATTAAAATTGAATTCAAAATTGATAATAAAAAAAATATATTTCTGAACTTTAGAAATTTCTGGAGCAAAGCCAATTATGATAAAGTTTTGTACAGACTAAATGCTAATGGATACAGAGAATCTGCAGATTATAATCTTTTAGATAAAAATCCAAATACAAATTTCAATTTATGGAATATAGATTTAAATTTTGAGTGGTGGTTTGCCCCAGGAAGTAATTTAGTTTTTTTATATAGAAATCAAATTTTCAATAGAGACAATAATTCAGGTTTGGATTATTATAAAAGTTTAAAAAATTTATTTGATATTCCTATTGAACATCAACTATCTTTACGATTAAATTATTTAATTGACGTTAACAGATTCAGGCGGAAATGATAAATTTAAAAAATATTACAAAGTATTATGGAACCCAAAAGATTTTAGATAGTGTTTCCTTAACTATTAAAAAAGGTGATTTTGTTTCTATAATTGGTCCTTCAGGTGCTGGAAAGACAACATTATTGAATATAATTGGAACAATAGAAAGCTTTAAAAACGATCCAAAAAGTAAATTATATCTAAATGAAATTGAAATACCTTCCCTTAATGACAATCAACTTTCCGAATTTAGAAATAATAATATTGGCTTTATTTTTCAATTTCATCAACTTCTACCAGAACTTAATTTAGAAGAAAATATAATTCTCCCTGCCATGATCGGGAATTATTCAAAAATAAATTACTTAAAAAAAACTCAAGAGTTAGCGAAGCTCTTAGGGATTGAAAATATTTTAAAAAAATATCCTGATTCAATTTCAGGAGGAGAAAGACAGAGAGTAGCCGTTGCAAGAGCACTCATTAATGATCCAAAAATATTATTAGCTGATGAACCTACTGGAAATCTTGATTCCAAAAATGAGCAAATAATAATGGATTTTTTCAAAAAGCTAAATACTGAACAGGGTTTAACGATTGTATTGGTTACTCATAATAAAGATTTTGCTAAAACATCCAATAAATGCTATACTTTAAAAGATGGTAGTTGGGCTTAGTCAAGAAGTTAAAGATCTTTTAGAATTTAAATATATTGAGTATAATAAAAAGTCGTTTATCAGCTTTGATCCAATATCAATCCCTCATAAATTTTCTGAAAAAGAAGATATAGAAATAATTAGTTTTCTTGTAAGTACAATTGCCTGGGGAAATAGAAAATCAATTATAAATAGTGGAAAAAAACTAATAAATATGACAGGAAATTCCCCTTATGATTTTATTATGAATTTTAGAGAAAATGATTTAAAAAAGATTGACTTTGTTCACAGAACATTTAATTCCATTGATTTATTATTTTTCTTAAAATCTCTTCAAAATATTTATAAAAATCACGGCGGACTAGAAAATATTTTTTCTAAATTCAAAAATGATGAATTTGTTTACCAAAATATCAATAATTTTAGAAAAATTTTTTTTTCAATAGATCATCAACATAGAACTCAAAAGCATGTTTCAAACCCAAAAAAAAATTCAGCATGTAAAAGATTAAACATGTTTCTTAGATGGATGGTAAGAAAAGATAAAAATGTAGATTTTGGTTTATGGAATAATTTGAGTCCATCAATGCTTTCATGCCCACTTGATATCCACACTGCAAATACAGCAAGAAAACTAAATCTAATTAAAAGAAAACAAAATGATTTAAAAGCTTTAAATGAGCTAGACAGCTCCTTAAGATTTATGGACAAAAATGATCCTGTAAAATATGATTTTGCTCTCTTTGGTTTGGGTGCTTTTGAAAATTTTTAACTTTTTTAAAAAACTTATAATTATATTTGCATGAATTTGACTCTAATATGTCAATACTAATAAAGTCTGCTAAAATTATTGATGCCGACAATCCACTAGACGGCAAAGTACTTGATATTTACATTGATAAAGGAGTTATTAAAAAGATTGGTAAAAACATAAGTCAATCTGCAAAAACTATTATTTCGAAGGAAAATCTTCATGTTTCAATTGGATGGTTGGACTCTAGTGTTTGTTTCGGCGAACCTGGTTTAGAGGAAAGGGAAAATTTAGAAAATGGTATTAAATCTGCAGGATTATCCGGCTTCACAGATGTTATCTTAAATTCAGAAACTTTGCCAATATTAGACTCAAAGGCTGATATTAATTATATTAAATCTAAAACACAAAATTCTGTTGTTTCAGTTCATCCTTTGGGAGCTTTTAGCAAAGAAAGTGATTCTAAAGAACTTGCAGACTTGAAGGAAATGCATGATGCTGGTTGTGTTGGTTTCAACGATTTTAAAAAAGCTATTAAAAACCCCAATTTATTAAAAACAGCTCTTCAGTATGTCCAACATTTTAATGGTCTTATACTATCATTTCCAATTGAGGATTCTATATCAAAAAATGCCCAAGTTCACGAAGGAGATATAAGTACTATTTATGGTATTAAAGGATTCCCTGCTGTTTCTGAAGAAATTGCAGTATCGAGAGATTTAAAAATTTTAGAATATGCTGAAGGAAAACTTTTGATACCTACAATATCAACCATAGATTCTGTGAAAAGAATTAAGGAGGCAAAACTAAAGGGTCTAAATGTTTGGTGCAGTATTTCAATTAATAATTTATTTTTCAATGATAAAAGACTTAAAGATTTTGATACTAGATTTAAAGTTATGCCGCCAATTAGAGATGAAAAAACCAGAAAAGAACTTATTAAATATGTCATTGATGGAACCATTGACATGGTCACTTCTGATCATTGCCCAATTGATATTGATAATAAAAAAACTGATTTTGAAAATTCGCTTTTTGGATCAACCGGACTTGAATCTGCTTTTGGAGCATTAAACTCGTTATTTGAGCTTAAAAAAACGATTAAAATTTTAACTTCTGGCTATAATATTTTCTCCATCAAAAAACCTTCTTTAAGTATTGGATCTAATGCTAAACTATCATTATTCAATCCCGATAAAAAGTACTCTTTCTCAAAGGCAGATATACTATCTAAATCCAAGAATAGCTCATTTATTGACTCAGAATTAACGGGAAAAGCTTATGGAATCGTTTCAAATTCTAAGATTTTAATTCTTGAATAGTAAACTTTACCATACCTATAGATTATCTAAAAATAAATCATGTAAAGAACCACTAATCATTCTGCTACATGGGTATGGAAGTAATGAGAATGATTTATTCTCTTTTAAAGATTTTTTTAATGAAAACTATAACATATTTTCTCTTAGAGCACCGTTAACAATATATGATGGAATGTATGCATGGTATGATATATATTTTGAAAATAATGTTAAATCTTTTGATCAAACAAAGGCAATTATTAGCTCAAAGTCTATTGCTCGTGAGATAAAAATTATATGTGAAGAATATAACTGTGATGAAAAAAGAGTAACTGTAATAGGTTTTAGTCAAGGAGCCATTTTGGGATACTCATTAGCATTGTCTAACCCAGGACTTATAAAGAATTTAGTTGCGTTAAGTGGTTATGTTGAAGAAAAGATAATCGAATTTAATACTAAAAAAACACAAACATCTATTTATATATCACACGGCCAAAACGATGATACAATTCCATTTTTAGAATCAAAAAAAACACTTGAGGTTTTAGATAAAAAAGGGGTTTTTTATGAATTTAATTCTTTTAATCAAAGTCACGGAGTTAATAAAGAAAATTTAAATTCATTTTTAAATTGGCTAAAAAATAAATATTAAAATTTGACCTCAAGCATATCATAAGCTAAAAAAACATTCTCAGGTAATTCTTTTTGAGCTTCATTGTGCATACCCATATCTGGTGCAATGTGAGTTAAATAAGATCTTTTAGGTTTTAATTCATCAATAATTTCTAATGCTTGAATGAGATTAATATGAGAATAGTGCTCCTTGTGTCTAAGGGCATTGAGAACTAATACGTCTAAATTATAAAGCTTTGATAACTCTTTTTTAGAAATTTCTTTTAAATCAGTTATGTATGCAATATTCTTATATCTAAAACCAAATACCTGAAGTTTATGATGCATGTAAGTGATTGCTGTAAAATTTATATCATAAATATTAAAATCGCTGTCTTCATTAATAACATTTGAAAAAACGTGAGGGGATCCTGTGTAAAATCCTTTTACATCAAAAAGATAATCAAATCTCCTTTCAAGGTTTGCCACTACTCTTTCATGAGCAAAAACTGGTATTTTTCCATACCTAAACGAAATTGGCCTGACATCATCCAAGCCTGCAGTATGATCAGAATGTTCGTGTGTAAACAAGATTGCATCAATTTTAGATATTTTAGACTTTAACATTTGTTGTCTAAAATCAGGACTACAATCTATTAATATATTTTTATTACCAATCTGTAGAATAACTGATGATCTCATTCTAACATCTCTGAAATCTGAGCTTTTACATACAGGTTTATCTACTCCAATTGTTGGAATACCTGTACTAGTTCCTGTTCCTAAAAAAATTAATTTCATTTATTAATCAAATTTAATTTTTTCTATAACTAAATCAATAATACTTTACTAAATTTGTAATAATTATATGTTATGGTAGTCTCCTTAAAAGGTGATAAAGATTTTGAAAATCTTCTTTCTGTAAAAGACAAAGCCTTACGGATTAATCTCAACGAAAATATCTACGGAAGTTTCTCTGAAATAGGTGCTGGACAAGAAGTTGCTAGGCACTTTTTCAGAGCTGGTGGTGCTTCTGGAACAATTGCTAAAACAATGAGCGCATATGACAAGGGATTCAGTGATGCTATTTACGGAATTGAAGATGACAAAAGATATGTTACTAAATCAAGATTGGGCAAAATGCTGAAACATGAAATAAAGCTATTGGAAACCCGCGTCAAAAGAGATTCAAATCCCGACAAGATGTTTTTCTCATTTGCCAACACCGTAGCTACTATTGATTTTGCTAAAAAATTTAAAGGTCATGGTTGGATGGGTATTAGATTTCAAACTAACACAAGTGAGGAATATAGTGAAATCCAAATGCATGTAAGATTTCATTTAATTGACACCAAAGCACAACAAGAAGCTCTTGGAATTATGGGAGTTAATTTAATTTATGGAGCTTATTACAAACATAACAAGCCAAGGTCACTCATAAAATACTTATATGATCATATTGATCCTCAGGCGATTGAAATTGACACCATTAATTTTTCTGGTCCTCTTTTTAAAGGCGTTGACAATAGGCTGATGAGTTTAATTTTAGTAAAAAACGGAATGACTCAAGCTGTAATGTTTGGTCCTGATGGGAACAATATTCTTCCAGCTGCTGTATTATATAACAAAAATATATTGGCAATGAGAGGGAGTTTCAGACCCTTAACAAAAGTTAATGAAGATATGTATCAAAAATCCTTTCAAATGATTTCTAATGATAAGGATTTTAA
>TARA_B100001093_G_scaffold174761_1_pt1 | contig 13766 bp, 13 predicted proteins | sample TARA_B100001093 | Tara Oceans TARA_B100001093 (sample SAMEA2623116) | marine metagenome | biome: marine biome (ENVO:00000447); feature: surface water layer (ENVO:00002042); material: "saline water (ENVO:00002010), including plankton (ENVO:xxxxxxxx)" | depth 5 m
CAAAATAATTAGTAATGATATTATTATCATATGTTGTGTAATACCAACTTTATTATTCGCCATATTTGAAAATGATTCTTTAGCAATACTATACGCTTCATTATAATTATCAATAGAAATATATTGATTTTTTACGTTTTTAACATTGTTATAATCATTCAATGCTTTCTTAAATGCTGCGGGTCTTGAATAATCACTCCTTTTTGGTTCTTGAAGGTCAACAGGACAAATATTTTCGGGACATTCTATACATTGAGAACTAGTAGTTCCAGTTATAGCTCCAAATAATCCTACTGGACTTAATTTTCCAACATTTTCTAAAACTCCAGGAACTAATCCCCTTAAAACTTTACTTCTTGTTCCAGTTAATCCAGTTAATATTGGAATTCCACCACTAGGAACATTATTTATATATACATATTTTGTGGTCTTCATTTTTGGTTTATCTATAGGAATGCATTCTCCCTTAGTTCTTAAAAAATATCGATTTCCTAATGGATCACTTCCTTTTTTTGCGTTTCCATCTCCTTCGACCATAAGTTGGGTATAACTAATTAATCCTGCTATATCTCTTTCTAATGCGTTCATTGTTCCTTTTTTACTCATTTTTAATTCAGATGGAGTTTTAATTTGTTTTACATAATTGTGGGATACACCTAAAAAATTATCGCTCATTTATATAATATATTATTTTATTATTATAAAAATATATATTATGGATAATCATATTATTGTTAATGAAAATGAATGTAGGATATGTTTTGAAGAAGAAACCAGAAATAATAAGTTGATAAATCCTTGTTTATGCAATGGGACTAGTAAATATATCCATATTTCGTGTTTGCAAGAATGGAGATATTCTAATATTAATAGAAGTTCTTACTATAAATGTAGTGAATGTAATTATTTTTATAAATTCAAATACCTATATCAAAATGAAATACATAATATAATAAATATTAACACTCTATTATTAGGGAGTTTCGTATATACACCTTCAATGGTAATTTCAATGATTGTTGGTGCTAATGACCAATATAATAATTATGAGATAATTAACAATTTGTATAAAAATACTAGTAATTATACTAAATTTAAAGAATATATAACTAATCCATCAAATTCAAGTTTATATTGGATGATTATTTTAAATTATATTTTATATATCCAACAAATAATAGCTTTTTTTTTATTTTATGGTTATGTATTTTATAAATTAAATTCATCAAACTATAACAGATATATATATTATCATAGTTTTAGATTTATTTTACATATTGTATCTGTCTTTAAATTTATCATAGCGTATACTATTTTTTGCTCTTGGAGTCAGTATTCAAATTTAATATGCACATTAATAATTTTTTCTGTATTTGAAGTTTTTAATTATTATGTTAATATAGTTAATCACAATAAAACAATACATAATCTAGAATATAGTAATCCACATTATATATTAAATTATGACCCTGATGCTGTAGAAACAGAAAATGTTATTCATTTAGATAATATACAAAGATTATTAGAAGAAACAGAATAATTATCTTAATTTTTCTTTTAAACCTTGTGAATTAGCCTTAATCTTATTTTTATTATTAATAATAGATTTAGATTGAGATGATACTTGAGTTTCTAATTGTTTTGAATATAAATCTAATTCATTTAATTTATATTTTAATGAATTAATTTCTTTTTTTTGATTTAAAAGTTTATTTTTAATTTTAGAGCAATTATTATCCATACCTTCTCTAGTAAAAAATAAATTATATAAAAATATATACACTAAACCAACGTATAAAACTGATAATCCTATATTCATATAATATATAATAATATTATATTTAACAAGCTTGTGGATATTTTTCACAAGCATTTGAAGTATCAGTATCATCTCCTTTTAATGCTTTACTAGAATCATTATTATTCTTAGTATTTTGTTTAATTTGTTTAATATTATTATTAATTAAATTTGATATTTTTTTAAATTTACTTTTTAATGTAGATAAAGAAGTTTTATTATTCTTTAAAATATCATTATTAGAACTAATTGATAATTCATATTCTTCATATTTATCATCGCTAAAATTTTCTATACATCCATAAAAAAAATGATTAATAATGATAAATAAAAAAAAGACGTTAAATAATATAATTAACATATAAATTATATTTAGAAATTTATTATTATCTATTGGATATATAAATGTCAAATCAGAAAGAAGATATAAAACAAGTTAAAGATAATTGTTGCACTAATTCATATACTTTAAATGTTCCCAATGATAAAGTATATAAAAATTGTTGTAATGGAGGTAGAAGTAGAGCTCGTGTAATAAAATCAGGACAACAGCCTCATGGAAAAACATATTCATATTCATATAATGATTATATGAAGAATAAGAAAAAAAATACATATGATAAAAAGTTACCAACAAGTAAGCCAACTGGAAGTAATATTACTACTACCGGATATGGCGGTGGATGTGAAGAAGTGAATGGATGTGCTGCTTCTGAAACATTGTGGCGTGTTAATAATAAGAAATTTCATCAACAAGGAGCTGTATCTAGTAGTTCTAGATTAGATAGATTAAAGTTAGAAACTATAAGAGGAGGTTCTAAATGTGCCGTTGGAAATAATTGTAATGGAAAATATGTTGGAGATAAACAACGATTTACTGGATTTGTTAAAAATCGCCCTTGTTTCCCATTATATAGAAGACATAGAATGAGAGGAAGAAAAAATAATTGTTAAATTTTTATTATTTATTATAATATTAAATTATAATAAGTAAATGTTCACATTAAATAAATTTAATAATAGATTAATAAATAAGAGAGTAAATCCTAGAGAAGAATTTAAAAAAAATAACTATTCTACTAATTCATCTGGCGCTCCTTTTAGAATGCCATTTAATCATTATAGAAAAACTACATATTGTCCTCCTGGTGATTGTAGTGGGAATGAAAAAATTTCACAAGATACTGCTGCTTATTATTTAGGAAACAATTCTTGTATGTGTTATGATCCAACTATAAAATCATATTTAAATAAAAATGGAATACCTCAACATGATTTTATATTTAATGGAAGTAATGTATTATATAAAAATAAAAAAACAATAGAACAAAATACAGTTAGTAAAATAGTATCTTCTATTCCTTTAAATGGAACTAAAAATACTTACAATGGTTCTTTAAGTAATCCTAATAATCCTGAAAATAAATTACAAGAACCTTGTCATGTTATAGTTCATAAAATATCTAATTATAGTAATCAAAGAAATAGTGCTACTTCTTATAAAAGTAGAATAGCTCGTTTAAAATTTAATAATACTACTGCTAAACAAATCAATAATTATGGTCAATGTAAAAGTAATAATTGTTTTCCAGTTATGAATAAATCAAGAATGTCCTATCCTTTTTCATGTAGAAAAAGAAGGCTTAATAAAAAAGAAGTTTGCAAATAGATTAAAAAAAATATTAAGAAAATATATATGTCATTTCCTATAAAAACAACTATAAGTATTCCATCTACAATTTTTGATGAAAATGGTAAGTTAGTTCCAACGGGAAATTATTATTTTAAAATAACAAAAATAGAAGATAATAAAGTATCAGGAGAACTAATTTCTAGAGGAAATTTCGGTATATTTGTATTTAATTATAAAGATATGATTAGAATGATGGCGATAGGACAATCTAGATTATCTAGAAAAGCAGAAATATTTGATGAAAATATGCCTAATTATCTATCTCCCCCTTCATCTCCTGAAAATGATAGAAAATATTCTAGTGTTTTAGATAATTATTTATTTGAATTACAAGATTGTTCAATATGCTTACAAAAAATGAAAAATAAATGTAAATTAAAGTGTGGTCATGGTTTTCATTTAGAATGTATAAGTAAATGGTTTGAGGAAAATATATTAAGAACGTGTCCAATATGCAGAGAAAGAGAACCTTGTAATAATAGCAATGTTCCTTATATAAGACAAAGTATAAGAAGTCGAGCTAGAAGTAGAATTTTATATAATAATTTTATGTAATAAATAATATAGATTTATAATTAGTATTATTTATATATGAAAAAGAAGAAGAAGAAGAAGGAGAAAAAAGAAATAGTGTTTAGAACTAAAGAAGAAAGACAAAATGAAGTAGCTACTATAATAAAACAATTATCAGAATTCGAATTAAATATGGTATATGAACCAATAAGGAAATTATATATGATATTTAAGAAATATATCAATGAAGGAAGTAGAGAAGAAATAAATATACCATTTCCTGAAATAAATAGAAGAATAAAAGGTGTTTTAGCAATATCGGTGAAAGAAGAAGTATGGGTATCATTAAGAAATGAGAAATTTTAAAAAAAATATGTGAATTATATATATATGCCTAGAGCCAGAAAATCACGTTGTGCAGGTAAATCTAAAAAATCCTGTAGAAGAACTAGAAAACATTGCAAGATGACTCGTAAAAGTCGTCGTTCAAAAGCTCATTGCAGAGCTCGCAGAAATCGCACTAAAAAAATGACTCGTAGAGTGCGCCGTCGTCGTTAAATTAAATAATAAATATTAATATTAAATTATTTTAATATTTATTAATGTTTGCTAATGAACACGTTAGAAGGACTAAAATCCTTATTATATTTAATATTAAATTGTTCGCACCATTGAACGCATTTCAATATATTTTGATTTTTTAATAATTCTATTTTATCTCTTTTTTTGTCCCCATATGATATTAATTTTGTAGTATTTAATATATTTTCTACTTGCTGATGTATAAATATTCCATTAATTTCTTCTAATTTAATTAAATAATAAGATTGTATATTAATATTAAAAATAGATGTTAATTCATATTGTTCAAAATCTATATTATGAATAACCGATATAATATTATGAAATCTCTTATATAAATGTTTTAGAGAGGTATATTTAAAATATTTACAAACTATATATTTTTCAGAATTAGCATATCTGCTGGTATTTGGTTTAGTAATATATACTTTTTTATAAAAACAACTCAATAAATAAATAATTTGACAAGTATTTTTAAGAAATATATCGAATATTTTTAAAACAAAATTTCCATTATATTTTTGTAGAATCAAAGCATACATTATTTGTGTATATAGTAATGGAAAAATATTATTTTCTTGACGATTAAAGTCTCCAGAAAAATCAAATCCAGCATCACCAGTTACTATATCCATACTATTATGATATGTTTTGCATATATATTCAAAATTTTTTTCGTTTATTAGATTTCCATCACCGGATGGTCCTTTTTCTATAATAACGTGTGAATTTTTTTTTAGAAATGAAGTTGCTTTTTTCCAATTAGGAACTGTATTATTATCATTATTAATTAATGTAATTCCATAATATCTATCTGACTTATTTTTTCTTAAAAAATTAGTAGCCTCTATAAATCCACCTGGACCTTCAGCAAGATGAAATGTTTTTATTGAATCTTTATTAGGCAATAAATCGAAATGATTATAAATTTCTATTAATTTAAAAAAAGCTCTAGAAATAGGTCTATATTTACTAATAGAATAATTTAATAAAGGTATATTACTATGTATAAATTCATATGGATTTGTATATTTTTTTATATTATCCCAATTAGAAACATTTTCGTTTATTAATTCCTTTAATTTTTTTAGATATTTACAAAAACTTTGACTTATGAATATATCGTTTTCTTCACTGTTAAATTTATTTATAAAGCTTATTTTTAGATTCGATTCATTTATATCTAAGCTTATTTCAGGTAATAAATAATATAACATATAATTAATATATTATATTATAATGCTTTTATATTAATTTTACTTTTCTTTTATATTTAATAACATCCTTTCTTTTTATAATTTCTTGTTCTTCATCTTGTTCATCCTTATTTACTTTGGATAATTGTTCAAATTTTGAAATCATTGAAGTATGAACCGCATTTGTATCTACATTTCTATTTTTTTTGAATATAAAATAATTATTCAAAAATGATATTTCTTTTTCTGAAACTGACATTTTCAAAGCATTACCTATTTCTTTACTAGTAATAAATTTATTGTTTATTTTATCTTGCATTTTATTATGTAATTCTTCAAAAGAATCTATTGATTTTTTCAACCCTAATGATTTTAGTTCATCTTTATCTAATTTTGAAAATCCATAATTTTCTAATAATTCAGTTAGATAATCAAAATTAACCAGCCATTCTGGAAATGTTTTATTAATAGATTCTTGATATACATCTATCCTATAACCAATACTTAATAAACTATCTGGGAATGTATCATTAGAATACATTTTTTTAATATTCCACATTTTTACATCATCTTCTAGAATAAATTTACTAGAACCTTTCTTAATGTTTTTTAACATATTGAAAACCCGTTTTCCATCATAACAACACCCAGTAGTATATCCTCCTATTTTAACTGTGTCAGATAGATTTTTCAAGAAGTTATTTAATGTTGTGAAATTTTCAAAGAAATAATGTATTGAAAACATATTTGAAGCTATGTTAAATCCTTCTTTTGCTATTCCGTAATTTTTATAAGCTACTTTTCCCAATCTTTCTTTACTTTTTCCTCCTTCCCCCATTAAAGCATTAAAAATTATTTTAGATTTATCATCTTGAAAAGCATCACCATTCATATATTGTAATGAACTATTAGCATTAAGGAATATAGCTCTTGGAGACCGATTATATTTTGATCTAAATTTTAAATATCTAGCACAAGCGCCGTCTTTTCTATCTTCAATATTCATTTTAGCGACATCAAGTCCTAATATAAATTTTAATTTAGATTCATACCACTTCCATAAATCTCCACCTTTTCCTACTGTCATATCAATTAATATATTTCCAGGAGAAGATATTGATTTTATTAAAAACTTCTTTATATATTTATTATGAAAATCTCTTAATCCAGAAGTAGTAGTTTTCTTATTCGATTTCTTATAATAAACTTCATTGTTTTCTATATCTACAGTTTCTTCTATATTTGTAATCATATTTTCAGTGACTGGGTTATGTATAGATTTCCATACTGATTCTGCTACATGATATGCGTTTCCATAATTTTTATTTCCTTTTTTATAATCAGCAGTTTTATCGTGTCTTACTCTTATAGGAATCCATTGCCAATTATTTTGATTTTCTTTGACAAATTTAAATTCTACAATCATACCGTCTTCAAATACTTCATTCTTATCTTCAATATACATATGTTCCCCATTTCCCATATTTTCTAGTAAAATATTACAATTATATATATCATAATTAGGTGTTGGTTCATTGGGATAAAATAATACAGGTTTATATTTATTATTATCATATTTTTGACTTAAATCTGGTATATTATCGTTTAATACATCCATAAATGGATTAAGAAATCCGTGTTTTGATTCATCAAATCCAACTCTTAATTCAATAGTTTTGTATTTTTTTATATTTGATACGTCATTCATATTTTTTCCATTTTCAAATAAATTTTTTATTAAATCTTCACCCATATCATTTTTTTTAGTTGTAATTAAGAAATCTATAGTATTATATTCAGATGGTTTCCATTTTAATGAATGAATCCAAGTTTTATTATATACACCATCTCCTAATTTATTACTTCCAACACTTTTATTTATAGGTGTAAATATCAATCCATCTGTTTCATATTTAAATCCACCATCATTTACATTTTTCAATATTATTCCGCAACTTTCCAATATACTATTTTCTAAATTATTATAGAATGTCTTTTTTTCTAGAGTTAGGGAGGCTTCTCTATTTTTTATGATAGAACGCATATCTATATTCTTTGTAAATTCATATAAAATATTTAATCTATATTTATTTTTGTCTATAGAATCATTTTCATATGTTAAATTATCAATTTTTAATAAAGGATAATTTCTTATATTTTCAGTATTATAATAATAAATATCAAAACACATATATAAATTTATAAAATTTCCTGTTTTATCGTGTAATATATGTTCCCCATCCAAAATACTATTAAAACAAGACTTATTTTTAGTTATACATCCAGTAAATTCTATATTTAAATTTATATCTATCAAATAAATTTTTCCAATATTATTAATAAATAATAACTTTCTCAATCCATCTGCTTTATCAGTTACTGTATATGGATTATGAATATTTGCAATACTATTATCAGATACATTATTTAATTTTATAATATTTTCTTTTTCTAATGTAATTGAAGATGGTCCTATAAAATTCTTTCTATTTTTTCTAATATATTGTCCCTTTGATGTTTTTTCAAACAATATATTGTCTTTACTTTTATGTTTATTTGTTAATTTTACATATTCATATATGATATTATTTGATTCGTTATATGAAATTGGAAAATTAGAATTTTGTAATCCAGATAATATAATTTTTATTCCTTTCTTTATTAAAGATAATAATTCTACATCTGATTTATTTTTAGATTTTTCATTTAATAATTCCATTTCTACTTCATAAGATTCTATATTATTAAATACATTTGAATTATTAATATTATATTCTGAAACATATTTTCTAGTGTTTTTATTATATTTTGATGTTTTTAATATACTCAAATCAAATTTATAAGGGAATCCTTCTTTTATGAATGTAAATCTCTTTATGAATCTAAATGTTTTTTTAGAATCATTCCAATTTTTTAACATAATATCTATCATTCTATTTGTTTTTTGTAATTTGCTTTCTACTTTATAATTTACACGAAATTCAAAATTTTTAAAATCAATAGGATATAATTTATTATCTCCCTTAGTCATAAAGTTTTTCTTAATGAAAGATACATATTGTTCGGGTTCTTCTAAATTAAATGAATTTTTTTTACAATATTGTTGTATATTTGTTATTCCTTTAATTTCAGTTCTTACATTAGATAATTTAATTTTACCACTAACTACATCAACATATTCATTTTGAATATTTAAATGATATTTTCCATTACCATCTATTGGTTTAAATCCTAATGATTTTAATTTTTTGATAATATTATCGAATTTTATTCTAGTAATATTGTTATTATAATTGGTTCCGAATCTTATTTCGAATTCATCATTATAATTTTGTGATTCTAAATATATTTTTATATAATCGCTTAATTTTTTATTTAACGATTCTTCAGAAGACATTAATATATATTAAATATATAATTTTATATTATTTATCAATTTAATATCTCTCTTAAAAGTTGATACATTTGTTTTTTTGTAATGTATTTTTTTTCATCTTTTTTAATATTTAATTTTAATTTTAAACATATTTCTTTTAATTCATTAACTTTATAATTTGATATTGGTTTTAATGGTTTATTTATATTATCTACTACAAATCTAGTATGTTTTATATTACCAATATCTGAATTATCATTATTTAAACATATTCCATATTTTCCATTTTTATGTTTATTTATTATTATTAAATCGGTATTATATTCTTTAATTAATTCATGATATAATTTATCATCATAATAAATAACATTAATATTCATATAATTCATTAAAATAATAAATACGGATATATTCATAGTTTTATCATAAACACAGTTTGATTCAATATCTGAATATTTCATTTTAAATTCCTTTTTAATTTCTTTTTTATTAGGATAAATATATTTAGATATTAAATCTAATTTACCTAGTTTTTCATACTGATATATATTATTTTTATTCATTATGTATTCATTCATATCATATTTATGAATAATATAACACCAATATAAACTATCTGTATAATTATCTTCAGGGAAAAAAAAGTTAGAAAGTTTCTTATTTATAATTTTTACGGAAATATTATCGCTTTTATTTGTATTTATATGTGTGTTATTAATGTTTCTATTCTTCATTATAGATAATAAATTATCATCTAAAAATGATAATTTATTTATTTTATCCACTAATATCTTATAATTTCTCATTATAATTAAATTATACTATTATCTTTATTATCTTTATTAAAATATTTTTTTTTAAAATTAGTGCGTTTTGATTCACCTTGAACTATTATATTTTCCTGAAGATTAACATAATTTATGTATTCCATTAACTTGTTATATAAATTATCTGAAATCTTATTTAATAATATAAATATTCCATTATTATTTTCAGAATATTTAACGTCTTGTTGTAAAAAAATTTCGAATACTTTTTGTTGATGATATTCGGATAATTTCTCTACATTTTGTTTTAATTCAATTAATTTATTTGTTTTGATCATATAAATTAATTATAAATATTGTATTTAAGTATAAATTAATTATTAGATTTTGTTATTTATACAACGGTTTTCTGAATTTTTAAAGGTCTATTCGCTCTTTTCTTTAACAATTCACCCATTACTGATATATATTCATCATTTAATTGATACCTTATTCCTATTGTTTTAACATTTACTATATCGTTTTCCTTAAGATTATTATATAATTCTTTTGTCTGATTATGTTCCCTTGCTATAAATAATATAATAGGTAATTCATCTTCTTTATAATATACACATCTAACTCCTGCTTTTGTTATATTTTTAATAATGCATTTAATTTTCATTCCTTCTACTGGATTACAAATTAAACATTCAAATACTACTTCATATTTTATTGAATCTTCTATTAAAATTCCAGATGAATATTTTAATATATTTATTGATTTTTTTTTTATATAACCTTCTTTACTACATTTACCTTCTAATTGTTTCTTCAACTTAGATAGTAATATTTCTTTTATATTACTTCCAATATTATTATATTTTAATACAAGCATTCTAGATAATATGTTTTTATGATAAATACTTCCCGTTTTCTTAATTTTAACATTGGACATTATTATTTATATATTATATTATAAATAATTTATTATTTTAAAATCAATTTAATAAATTATTTAAAGTTCTGATACTTTAAAGATAAAATTTTCCAATAAATTGAAAAAATATCTATTATTATCATCATTCTCATCTAAATATTTTAACATAAAATATATTATAAAACAATATTTCTTAGCTGAAATGTCTTTCATCTCCTTTTTTTGACTAGAAGAAATTTGTTTAAAATTATCTATATTTATATTTTTGTTTGTTAATTTATTCATTTTTTTTACTAAATATTTCATCAATGATAAAACAACCTTTTTATTCTGACCTAATCCACATTGTTTTCCTTTATTTAATTTACTATTATTCTTTTTTAATTCTTTATATTTAAATACTATAGAATTACTTCTAAAAACATCAAAAAATCCAATAAATTTATTATCTTCTATATTATATTTCTTAAAACTACTTTTGGATATTGTGCCATCTTCTTTTACATACTTAGTTAATTTAAATTTATTTATTATTTCTGAATTATAATGTCTATCTTTATTTATAACAAATATATTATCTTCATTTTTTGTTATTATAACATATCTAATTACATCTGGTTTGCTTTTTTCATCAGGTAAAATAAAAACATCTTCTTTTAATTGATATTTTTTATAATAATTCTTTATTAACTCTTTGATTTCTGTATCTTCTACTTCATCGTTATTTATATAATTTAAAATTAACAATTTATTAGTTAATGATTCTAAATCAATAAAATAATCTATTGAATATTTTTTTAATCTATTATCATCTATTTCATAAGTTTCTCTTATTTTATTTTTACCATAATCAAAGTCTTTATTTTTTAATAATGATGTTGAATTTATATATTCATTTATTAACTTCTCAATTATATTATTTTCCATATTAGTTGAAATATTTTCTTTTATTTTTAATGGAACTGAAAATTCTAATTTTTTTGGTTTAAATAATAAAGGCATTTCTCGTTGATGTAATGATAAGTTTGTATTATTTATTTCTAATGGCTGAAACATATAAAAATCTCCTACATTTATTAACTTACCTGTTCTTCCCAACATATCTCTTAAAAATTCATTATTGTCATTTAATAAAATATCTAATGCCATATATATTTCTTCTACCGAATAACTTTTATAGTAATTAATTTTAGAAATTAATTCTTTTTTATTATAAACATAGCCAGTTTTAAATAAATTTTTTATTTTTTTTAAAATTATATCTACATTCATTATTATAAAATTGTCATTATATGTAGATAAATCAGGATTTGATATATTTAATTCTCCTCTCTTTTCCACATCACAACTAAAATTACATTCATTTAAATCACATATTAATGTATTATTTTTAAATTTAATATTATAATTAGATAATGATTTTCCGGATGATAATTCTATTGATACATTTTTATCATATTGAATATTTTGTTTTTTATTTATAACACAATCTACTGATGTTTCTTTTAATACTTTGAGAACTTCTGATATTTTTATAGTCTTCTTTTCAGCATATCTATACATATATAAATCTATCGATTCCATATCATTACTATTATCTAATTGAGTTCCATGTAAAAATATCTCTACATTTCGTTGTTTAAATGGCAACAAACAATGACTTAAATTTCTAACAGCACGTCCTATTGTTTGTTTAGTTCTATTTAAATTATACCAAGGTTCCATAATATGAATCTGTCTGATATTCTGAAAATCTAAACCTTCACTTCCCGCTCTAGATATAATAACTACTTTCACAAATTCACCATATATGTTATTTTTATTTGTTGATGCTTTTAGTTCTTTTTTATTATTAGGAGATAATGATACATCTCCAGTAATCATTGTATATTTTCCTGTAAATTTTTTACCTTCATTATTAGTAAATAAATGTGGATTTTTAGGCTTTTCTTTAAAAAGAGAATTTGTTCCATATCTCATTAATCCTAATTCTTCTAATGCTAATGCTAGAGCAACACATCCTCCTTCAATATATTGAGAATATATCATAACAATACCTTTGGATTTTTTTATTTTCTTTATAATAGAACTAATTTTCGCACTATAATTTCCAATATGTTCTTCTGAAAATATTCTTCCATATTGTTCTAAGGTCTCTTGCTTATATGTGTAATTTTTTTTAGATTTTTCTCTAGACATTACATTTAATAATCCTTTTTTACCATACATTTTTGAAGTATCCATAGATTCAGTTGGATATGTCATATTTAAAAGTTGTAATGGTCCATCTATAATTGTATATTGAACTCCTTTATTTTTATTTCTTAGCGCTGGATAAACTTTTTTTAATTCGTTTATTAAATAATTATAAGATTCATACTGTTTATTATTTTTTAAGTTTGTTATATATAAATCCAAGTATTGTATTGGTTCTTCAATAAATACATTATTTATCTGTCTTCCTGGATATCTCCATCCATTTTTTAATAAAGTTAATAAAGAATGTGGATTTTTACTATCTGATGGATATATTGAAAAAGGAAAGTTAAATGGGCTATTGCCTTTAACATAACTAACGTATCCCATTAGTTTCTGTTTTAATATTTCTTTTCCTATTTCTTTACCATTTTCATCTTTTTTAAATTCTCCTTCATTATTAAATACATCACTCTTTTTTAATGTATATCTTTTATCGTTTAAATTCATTAAATTAGTTAACCATATTATTTCACTATAATCATTATACATTGGAGTAGCTGTTAAAAATAATAATTTCATATTATCTGCGTATTTAATTAAATTTAAAAAATGTTCTGATGTTTTTTTCATATTATTTCCAACTCTTATATTATGAACTTCGTCTATAACTATCATTCTATTTGAAAATTCTTTTTTTATTATTTTTTTTAATCTTTCATCGGT
>TARA_B100001093_G_scaffold31677_1_pt1 | contig 13766 bp, 6 predicted proteins | sample TARA_B100001093 | Tara Oceans TARA_B100001093 (sample SAMEA2623116) | marine metagenome | biome: marine biome (ENVO:00000447); feature: surface water layer (ENVO:00002042); material: "saline water (ENVO:00002010), including plankton (ENVO:xxxxxxxx)" | depth 5 m
ACTATTGATGCTGTAACAAATGATACATTCACTGTTTATGTCGGTGTATCATCTGATACATCAACTCATACCTTTGTAAGTGCCACTTCTACAGCTGTCACAAGGGCAGTTGTATCTTATGGTGTTTACAAGTACAGCAAAGGTGCTGATGCAGCAAGTCTCATGAGAACTAATCAAGAATTCATTGCTACTACTGCATATGGTAGGATGATGGCAAACAATGCAGGATTCTCTAGCAGTTATCAAGTCAAATGTATTCGTGATACTAAGATTCTTATTGATGCTGTTGCTGACAATATAGAATTTGGTGGAAACGATGCAACTTATGATGCAGCAAGTTTCTACGTTGGAACTGTACACCTAACAGGAGAAGAAGACCAGTCTGTAGAAGTATTCAATGCTGCTAGAGATATTTGTCGTCAGGTTATGCGTAACCTTGCAGTTACTACAAACTCAGATACTGTAGGAACTCAGACAACAGATAGTACAATTAGTAATGACTCAGGAAGCACATCGTATTCAGAAGCATGTTGTATTGATACAGCATCTGCTATTTCTACATTGTGGAATATAGTTACTACTGCGGTTGGAACCACAGCGGGTGGTAGTGGAAACTTAAATTCAATTACTAGAACTTCAGCTGCTCAACCATACTTCCAAGTTAAGGTAGCAACAGTAACGTTCGATGGAACTGACACAACATTTACTGCACAAGTAGGCGGTAGTACACAAGTACTACCAGCGAGTGATAACTTCTTAATCTTCTTGAATAGTACTTTCCAGATAAAGGGTACTACAGAGTCTTACACATATACAGGAAGCACAATAACATTTAATGAACCACCTATACCTGGCATGGACTTCTATGGGTACTATCTTGGTAAATTAACTTTACTAGATGATATTGCTCCATTCTTTGATAGCACTAAGAAAACATTTACTATGAAGAGTGAAACAGAACCTTTCTCACTTGAATCTGATAACCCAGAGGTAGAAGCACAAAATAACTTATTGATATTCTTAAATGGAATATATCAGGAACCAGGTGAAGCATTCTCATTGACAGGTTCTATTATTGAATTCAGTGAATCACCTAGAGCAGGATCAACATGTAATATGTTCATCTTTACTGGTTCTTCTGCTGACGTATTGATTAGTAATACATTCAACGCTCTTGATATAGGAGATAGATTACAAATTGCAAGTGAAGGTTCTGATAGATCAATCGCTAAAATTTCTAGTTCTATTACGATTGATAGTTATGAGTATACTGGTTTGAGACCAACAACTGCAGTATTTGTTGCAACGGTTGTAAATGGTATAGTGACTCAAGTTACTATTACTAATCCTGGTTCAAATTATGAAGTTCCACCAATACTTGTATTCACAGGTGGTGGGGGTGAAGGTGCATTTGCAGAAACTACTATTGAACAAGGTAGTGGTAAAGTTCTTAGCGTCATCAACCTAAATGGTGGTTCAGGATATACTCAAGGAATTCCTACAGTAAATCCAACTCACCCAGTAGCAGTTGAAAGAAAGGAGAGAAACAGACTTATTTCTAATTCTAAGAATCTTTCTGCCAGTTACTTGACTTCAACACTCTCACAATCTGGAACTACAATCAACCTCCAAAATGTTTGGTATGATTCTAATCAGAAGAATGGATTCCCTGCTGAAGGAGAAGTTTTAATACCATTTTATGATAGTGTAAATAGTGTGTGGTGTACAGAAAGAATTCTGTATGGTGCATCAGATACTTCTGGTAATACCTTAACAGTTGCAACAGACGGTAGAGGATACTTAGGAACAACCGCAGCAGCACATAACGTTGTAACTGGAACTTATAGTTCTAGTGGAACTGCATGTACAGTGACAACATCTAGTAATCATTTCTTATCCACGGGTCAGACAATTTACTTAGACTTTACAAGTGGAACAGGTTTTGACGGAACCTACATAGTTACCGTCACAGGAGCGACTACATTTACAGTTGAGTTCCCATTCTCTAGGACAACAAGCGGAAACGTAAGTCTTCTCCTAGAAGTTCGTCTAAGATCCTTATAAATAACCAATAAAGCTTATATTGCGATGGCATTAGTTACAGACAAATTTAGAATATACGCTGCAGAGAGTTTTAGGAACACCTTAACAGCTGCTAATAAGGTCTACATGTTTGTAGGTAGAGCAAAGTCTTGGGGTAGCTCAGACGTACCTCCCACAGGAGAACCTATTGATAGTTTTGAGTATGCAAGAACTTCTTATAATGATTCTGTTGCGTTTAAGCGTGTAGATATATCTGATACTGCATTAGTAGTTCCTAGAGTTGATTGGATAGATCCTGTTAACACAACTGGTGGAATAGGACGTACATACTCAATGTACAAACCTGACTATGCACCAACAAAAACAACTGCAAACGGATCATCAAGGTTATATGATAGTAACTTTTATGTGATGAACAGTAGTTTCAATGTTTACAAGTGTCTTTATAATGGACAAACACCAACCTACCCAAGAGGACGCCCTTCTTTGGTAGAACCAACTGGTACATCAACTACTATTATTGAAACATCTGATAGTCCTGGTGTTTACTCATATCGTTGGAAGTATCTTTATACTATTGATGCTGACAACATTCTAAAATTTGTTACTTCTGAATTTATTCCAGTCTTATCAAATAGTCTTGTACAATCCGCTGCAAACGCTGGTTCTATCGATACTGTTGTTGTTGAGAATGCTGGTGCTGGTTATAACAATGGTACTTACACCAATGTTCCTGTCCGTGGTGATTATAATATTAATGGTGGTACACAAGCACTATGTACGGTAACTGTTGTTTCTGGTTCTGTTTCTACAGTAACTATTACTCAAGCAGGATCTGGATATAGTTTTGCAAGCATTGACGTTAGTTTGATTACTAACATTGGAAATGGTTCAAGTGCAGAACTTGACGTTGTACTTCCTCCTAATAATGGACATGGTTTTGATGCTGTAAGAGAATTAGGTGCATATCGTCTAATGTTTGCTAGTAAGTTAGAAACTACTAGTGCATTCGTTGATTTTCCTAATGACTTAACTTACAGAAGAGTTGGTCTTGTACTAAACCCAACTGATTACAACACTACAACAGTTTGTAGTCAAAATACAAGGTCTGCTGTTAAAGCAATGATTTTCCCTCAGAGTGGAACGGGAACTCCTAGTGGTAACTTCGCAGTTGGAGAGACAATCACTCAAGCATCTACAAATGCAAAAGGATTTGTAGTATCATATGACTCCACAACTAAAGTACTAAAGTATTATCAAGATTCAATTGATGGTACTGTAAATGGAAACGTTATAGCGTTCACTGGTTCTAATCAAATTACATCAGGAACAAATAGCTATACAGCAACTCCAGATTCAACATTTGGAACATCATCTGTTCCACTATCACAGATAACTATTGGTGTATCTGTGTATGAGTTAGGTTTATCTTTCGATAGCGGTTATGCTAATGAGGAAGTTGAGTTAAACTCAGGTGAGATACTTTACATTGATAATAGAATCCCGATCACTCGTTCGGCAGACCAAAACGAAGAGCTCAAAGTAGTAATTGAATTCTAAATGGCACAGAATACTAATCTGAATATAGCTCCCTATTATGACGACTTTGATTCGGCAAAAGGGTTCCTAAAAGTATTGTTCAAACCTGGCTATCCAGTACAGGCAAGAGAACTAACTACTTTGCAGAGTTTGCTGCAGAATCAAATTGACACGTTTGGTCAAGGAGTATACAAAGAAGGTTCCATGGTGGTGCCTGGTGGAATAACACTGAACAACGACGTTCCTTGTCTTCTTATCCAGAACAGTTACCTCAACCTTGACGTAGAAAACTATCGTACTGCTCTAGATGGTAAGATTATAAAAGGATCTACTTCTGGTGTACGTGCACGTATTCTATTTTCAGTTAGTGCTACAACATCTACTAGAAACAATATTACTTTCTATGTAAATTACTTAGAGAAAGCAACAGATAATACAACAAGCACATTTACAGATGGTGAAACATTTACTTGTGAAGAAGATATAACATATTCAACTACAACTATTGCTGCTGGAACACCAATGGCACAGTTGTTAAACTCTAGTTCAAACTCTAGAGGTTCTACTGCCAACATTAGTAACGGTGTTTATTTTGTTAGAGGTTACTTTGTAACAGTTGCAGAACAAACTCTCATCTTAGACCAGTATGGTACAAGTCCATCTTATAAAGTTGGTTTGAAAGTAGAAGAAAGAATTATAACCGCTGATGAAGACGCAACGTTGTATGATAATGCTATTGGTAGCACTAACTTCTCAGCACCTGGTGCAGACAGGTTTAAGATAAATCTAACACTAGTTAAGAAATTAACTACAGCACCTAACTCTGCTGACTTTATCGAATTACTTAGAACTAATATTGGTAAGATTGAGAAAAAGGTAGAACGTAGTGATTTAAGTTTTATCAATGACATTCTTGCAACTAGAACTAAAGAAGAATCTGGAAACTATTACGTCAAGAAATTTAAACTAGATGCTAGAGAAAGTTTAGATGATGGATTTAACAGTGGTGTGTATTCATCTACTGAAACTACATCTGCTGGAGTAAGTCCTACTGAATCAGAAATTGCTGTTCAACTTTCTTCAGGTTGTGCATATGTTCAGGGTTATAGAACTGAGAGATTATCCACAACATATAAAACTATTGATAAACCACGTACATTTGATACAGAGTTAAATCAATCCCTTACATCTGATTTTGGTAACTATGTCTTCATGACAAACCAACATCAAGCACCTACATCATATGAAACCATAGAACTTAGGGATACACTGACTGCTACACCTGGCACACCAGCTGGTACAGTCATTGGTCAAGCAAGAGCAATAAACTTCTCTTACGAATCAGGAACAACTAATAATCAAAGTACGGTTTACCGTACAAACATCATAGACACACAGTTCTATGTTAAAGTAACAACTACAGGCAGTGTTACATGGACTGCTGGTAATCTTTTATATGGTGCTACTAGTGGTGCAGTCGGATATGTAGTTTCTGGTAGTGGTACTGCTGGATTCCTTTATGAGACTAATGGTACATTTGTATCAGGAGAGGTTCTTAAAACAAATAATGCAAGTGGTAGTACATTTGCAACCATAGCATCATCTGGCGTACTCAAATATGGTTTTGGTGATGTAAAATCATATGCTTTCAATAGTGGTGGTGGAACTGCTGATGCAGTATTAGATGTCAAGGTAGCATTACCTGGCTCAGGTCCTATTGTCTCAAGTATAAGTGGATCTGGTGCATCTCAAACTGCAACGATTACAGCTACACTGTCTAACTTTGCGTCTCAATTGAGAATAGGAGACATTGTAGAATTCTCAAATGCTAACTTAGCACATAAATGTAAGGTTACTGCAGTCACTGATAATTTCACATTCAATATTCAAAAGGTTGAAGCTGGTGCTGGTGCATTGACCAATACTGCACTTACAAGTCCTGTTGTAAGAACACGCCCAGAGATTAAAGATGCAACTAAGAAACAACTCCTAACACCATTAGGATTTTCTGCTATTAAGAATACAAATAATAACAACACACAAAACCCTGCTGGTTACTATAGAATTAGTGTTAACACAACTGTTAATGGTAGTGGTGAAGCATCTGCAAATGCTGGTGCTGGATTACTATGGAAGAATGGTGCTGATAATGATGACTTCCAAGTTATCATCACATCTGGATCTGGAGATGGAGATGTTTTAGGTGGCAGTGATATTACTATAAGTGGTACAAGTGCTAATACACAAACTATTGCATTGACTGGTTTATCTAATACTGGTGGTTCTGATACCATAACCATTATTGGTACAGTTTATTCTTCTGATAGGTCAGCAAAATCAAAGACTACAGAACGCATGAAGGTTCTTAAAATCGATGATACAACTGGTAGTGCTGTAAATAATTTAACAACTGTAGCTGGTGGTTTTGGTAGTAGAGTAGATGACTCTTCAATCTGTTTAGGTTCTGCTGATGTATTTAAAATTAAAGCAATATTTGAGTCTAAGGATGCAAATGATCCAGTAATTCCTAATCTTCAGTATACTAACCTACTTGGAACTCTTGCAATAGATGATGTAATTGAAGGTGATAGTTCAGGTTCTAGAGCTAGAATCGTTTCTACTACAAGTAATTACATTTACTTTATACCTGTAGAAGATGATGTATTCACAGACGGAGAGACAATAACTGCACCTAATGCAACATTAAAAATTCAATCTGGTGGTTTAACTACAGGTTCAACAAACATTACTAGTACATATGAACTAGACGATGGACAGAGAGACCAATATTATGATTACTCTAGGATTGTAAGGAAAGCAGGATTTGCTGCTCCTACACATAAGATACTTATTATCTTTGATAGATTCCTTACTACTAACGGAGTAAGTCCTTATACAGTAGATTCATACCCTACTTCAGAATATAAAATTATTCCAACATACACTGGTAGTGAACTTAGAGATCATATTGACTATAGACCAATCGTTCCTGAGAAGTTAACTGGTTCAGGTAGTCAAGCATCTCCATATACTTTAAATGGAACTAAGTTCTTTGATTTTGCCAATAGAGCATTTACTGGTAATGAGACTGGATTGCCTGGCATAGGTGACACAACTATTTTAAGTTTACAGTATTACTTACCACGTGTTGATAAACTATACATCAGTAAGGATAGTGTTATCCAAATAGTTAAGGGTGCACCTAGCACTAGACCTCAAGCACCTGAAGATGTTGAGGATGCAATGCTATTAGCAACATTGACATATAGTGCATATGTTTTCGATGTTGATAAAGACGTTACTATAGAAGAGACAAACTACAAGAGATATACATTCAGAGATATTCAGGTTCTTGAAGATAGAATAAAAACACTTGAATACTACACTCAATTATCTTTACTTGAAAGTGAAACTGCAAGTATGGAGATTAGAGATGCTAGTGGTCTTAGTAGATTTAAAAATGGTTTCATAGTTGATAACTTTGCAAGTCTTGCTACTAGTGACACATTACATCCTGACTACAGAGTATCAGTTGATTTTGAGCAGGGTTATGTTAGACCAGCACACTATACAACTCAAGTTCCTCTTACTTATAGTACAGCTTCTCAAAACGTTACACAAACAGATGATATTATAACACTTCCATATACATCTGCTGTATTAATTGACCAACCATATGCATCAGCTGTGGAAAACGTCAACCCATTCAATGTATTCACATATGTCGGTGACATAGAGTTATATCCAGAATCAGACAATTGGGTAGATACAACATCATTAAATCCTATTCAAGGACCTGTTGTAGAGGGCAACTTCTTAACTACAGTTAGAGAATTTAATGCTGACCAAAATGGATTTGCTCCAATACAATGGAACTCTTGGAAAACAACTTGGACAGGAACTGATACAACTCAGAACATTGGTTCATGGAGAAATATGGGTGGCGGTAAAGGTGGACAACAGCAACGTAGAACCACCACTACCACAAGTACAACAACTACTCAACAGACTAGAACTGGTATTAGATATAGAGTTACACCTGTAGTTGAGCAACAATCTCTTGGTAGTAGAGTTGTATCAGTTGAGCATATTCAATTCATGCGTTCTAGGAACATTGAGTTTGTATGCCAGAAACTAAAACCAAGAACTAAATTCTTTGCATTCTTTGATGGTATTGCGTTACCTAAGAAATTAGTTACACCTAAAGTTATGGGTGTTATTAAAGACCCATCAACTGATGCACAAACAAATAATATTCCATTCCAAATTGGTGAGACAGTTCACGTTGTGAAAGGAAATGGTAAGTTTAGATTTAAAGCGAGAGTGGCATCACCTAATGATACCTTCTCAATCAACCCTCTTGACGGTGTAGATATTAGTTCAACTAGCGACTATACTTCTAACTTAGCATTTATTAATATCGATACTAAATCTCTTGCAGACCAAGCAAAGGGTACTTACTACGGTTCACCAAAACTAAATGATTACTTAGTTGGTGAGACTAGTGGTGCTATTGCAAAAGTATCTAATAAAGACATGATTACTGATAAGCAAGGTAATCTTAGAGGTTCATTCTTTATTGATGCACCTAATGTTGCTGGTAATATTAAGTTTAAGACTGGAACAAAACTATTCAGACTTAGTGATTCTTCTTCTAATAGTAAGGTTATTGGAGTATCAGATTCTAGCGGTGAAGCAGAATTTGATTCATCTGGTATATTGCAGACCACACAAGAGACAGTCATCTCTGTTAGAAATGCTAGGATTACATCTGAAGATCAGTTTGATGCTAGAACATTAGTTAGTGTTACTGAAACATCTGCAGACGAAACAAGATGGCATGACCCTCTTGCACAAACATTCCTAATTGAAGATTCTAGTTTAGAAGGTGGAGTATTCTTAACTAAGATAGACCTATTCTTCCAACAGAAAGATGCTGAGATTCCTGTATCAATTGATATTAGAACTGTAGAAAATGGTACTCCCACACAAACAATATTACCATTCTCTAAGGTAGTTAAACAAGCAGCGGATGTATTTACATCTACTGATGCTTCAGTACCAACAACATTTACATTCAAAGCACCCGTATTCATTCCATATAGGTCTGAGCATTCTATGGTGGTCACATCAGATTCTAATCAGTTCAAGGTATTCATTTCACTTCTTGGTAAAGATGCTATTGATGCTGCTCACGCTGGAGAGAAAATTTCTGAGCAACCATATATCGGTGTGTTATTTAAGTCACAGAACGCTTCAACTTGGACACCTTCTCAGTTTGAAGATCTTATGTTTAAGATGTATAGAGCAGAGTTCACACTTCCGACAACTGCAGCACCTAGTAAACTTGTACTAGAGAATGCACAGTTAGGAGAACAGAATGGTGGTTTCTTAAATCTTGCAACCAATACACTCAAGACTACATCAGGTAGCGATGAGATTAGAGTATTCCATAGTAATCATGGTATGCAGTCTGCATTAAACTACGTTAAGGTTACAGGTGTAGTCTCAGAGGTAGCAGACACAACAATTAACATGGGTTCAGGACTTACAACTACTGGAACAACATTGACAGTGACAGACGCTTCTCAGTTCCATACAACAATAGGTGGTTCTTCTGTTAGTGGATCTAACTTTGGATTCCTTAGGATACTAGGAACTCAAGAAGATGGTAGTGGAGATGAGATTATTGCATACGAAGGTATTTCTGGTAATGTGATTACTATTAATTCTGCTGGTAGAGCACATAATGGTACATCAGGTTCTGGAACTGGATTGTCACATGCTGATAATGCAGTAGTACAATGCTATAACTTTGATGGCATACCTCTTACATTAGTTAACTCTACACACAATTCAACTACAGGTGGAGTTATATCGATTAATAGTCCACATAGTTACAACCTTAAGATTACAAATAAAACTGCAACAACTGGTATTACTGGTGGTGGATCTAACATAACTGTATCTCAGAACATTCCATGGGATGCACTAACACCTCAAATACAAAGTCAACTAGAACCTAAGACCAGTATGGTTACTAGGGTATTAGGAACAAGTGGAACATCTTGTGGTCCTTTCCCATCGGGTTCAAGTGCAGAAACATCATTTACAAAAGACACTACTTACATTGACGTTACTGTTGGTGAAGAGAACTACTTTGGTGCAACTAAAGTTATTGCAAATGAATTGAATGAAATTAATAGAATGAATAGTACAAAGTCACTAACCTTCGAGTTAAACTTAAGTTCTGAAGTTTCACACTTATCTCCTGTTATTGATTTAACTAGATGCTCAGCCATCACACATGCTAACCAATATAATAACATCGAACCTACTGCTGGTATTGGTGGAGAATGTGCTGGTAACTATATTACTAAGGTTGCGAGACTAGAGAAGAGTGCTACTGGACTTAAAGTAATGCTTGCTGCTAATACATTTACACAATCTAAGATTGTAGTAATGTACAAGTTGGTTCCAGTTGGTTATGCTGGTAATCTAGATGAGTTAGAATTCAGATTCTTTAACACTACAGGTATTCCAGATAGTGGTAATTTAGTTCCTCAGAACGACCTAACCACATTTACTGATTATGAGTACACTATAGAAGATACAGATGAGTTTGATGCCTTCCAAGTTAAGGTCAGTTTACTAAGTTACAATCAGCCATACATACCTAGGATTAGAGACTTTAGAGGTATCGCATTAGCATAATGAATTTAGTGCCAGTTGAAGGACATACATCATTAAGCAGGGATCCAGAGTCTAATGCAATAGTAAATAGTGATACTTCTGGGTATGAGGCATATAAGAAAGCACGTAAAGAAGCAAAAAGGAAAGATAGAACTTTGTCTGATCTACAGGCAGAAGTTGCGGAGTTGAAAGATATAGTAGCATCTTTAGTTACAAAAGAGGATAAATAATCAGGAGCTAAATAAATATAGGAAATTCTTTGAACTATGGCTTCTGCTGTATCTAATCTCATAATCTATCAGGGTGCTGATTTTATCACCGATTTTACTATCGAGAATGATAATGGAACTCTGTTTGACTTAACTGGATATACTGTAGCATGTAAAATAAAGAAGCACTATACTAGTAGTACGTCCACTACTGTGACTGGAGCAATACTAACTCCTGCAACTGCTGGACAGGTTCAATTATCTCTTGGCAATGCTGTCACTTCCGCAATGAAGTCGGGGAGATATGTATATGATGTAGTTATTACTTCGACCACTGGGCAAAAAACGCGAGTGCTAGAAGGTTCTGTAAGCGTACTTGAGGGAGTAACACTCTAATGGCAAGACTAAGATTTGGTGATCAATCAATTCCAAAGGTAACACGTGTCGCTGCTGGTGGCGGTGGTGGTTCACTTGGTGGACTGTCTGATGTAGATTTGACAGACACATCTCAAGGTGGATTAGCGAACGGATCAATGCTTGTATATGATCAAGCACAGACAAAATTTATAGCAACAAATGTCTTAAGTAACGTGACAATTAACGGAGGTAGCTTCTAATGGCTTCAAATATTCTAATCAAAAGAAGTACTGGTTCAGTTGCACCAGGTACAATTACGTTTGGTGAACTAGCAGTAACAACAGGTGCTAACGGTACACAAGCAAACTCAGGAGACCGTGTATTTGTCGGAGACAATAACGGTGCTGCTCAAGTAGTAGGTGGTAGATATTTTATGGACATGCTAGACCATGTTCATGGGACACTTACAGCGAGTTCATCTGTCCTAGTAGATAGTAACTCAAAAATAGATCAATGGAATGTTGACGACATTACTCTTAATGCAAATGTCATTACAACATCAACCACTGATGCAGATTTAATTTTCCGTGCCAATGGTACGGGTAAACTCGTCATTGAAGACGGGCAAGAATTAGAATTCGGAACAACTGGTGATGTAGAACTCGTCTTTACAGATGGAGATGCAGCATTAGATATCAAGAGAGCCGCTGGTTCTCCTGATTTACGTATACAGGATGATATGCGTCTGTACTTCGGTACTAATAAAGACGGTGGAATCCGATATGATGAAACAACTCTTGATAAAGTAAGAGTAGATGGTGCTGATTGGGAATACGATAATGGCGTTGCCATTAAAGTTTCTGATGTAACTGCATCTACTTCAAGTACAACTGGTGCCTTCTTAGTCGCTGGTGGGGCGGGTATCGCTGGTAAAGCCTCTGTAGGGTCTCTCCTCGTTGAAGGGGATGCTACAGTAGGAGATGCCTCTGGCGATAATCTGACTGTTAACTCCACTACGGTTTTTGAGAATGGCGTTACCTTCAACGGAACAACAAGTATAAACGCTGACATATCACAAACAGGACAGTTCGCAATCGACAGTCTGAAGATGGATGGCAATGTTATCTCTACTACCTCTGGTACTGAGATGATTCTTGACCCATTTCCAGCTGGTGGCGACGCTGAAGGTTTAGTCATTATTAAGGGTGACTTACAGATTGATGGTACTACAACAACTGTTAATAGTGCTTCAATGTCTGTCAATGACCCTACTATTGAGTTGGGAGACCCAACATCCGTACTAACCTCTCAAGGCTCTACTGCCTCAGGAGCAACTACAATTGTGGTTGACAAAGTAACTGGAATTGCTGCAGGAGACGCAATCACTGCTGCATCTGGAATACCTAGTTCAACAACAATTTCTAGTATTAATACTGGAACTAAGACTCTTACATTGTCTCAAGCAACCAATGCAATCATTGCAACTGGTACTACATTAACCGTTACTAGATCAAGTAATGACGCATTAGACCGTGGTGTTAAAGTACACTACTACACTGGTTCTGCTGCTAAATTTGGTTTCTTCGGTTATGACCGTACAGGTGGTAATGACGGAAACGGTGCATGGACATTCATTGAAGATGCAACAGATACAGGAACTGTATTTGGTGTAACAGGTAACCGTGGTACAGTTGTACTAGGAGACCTAGAATTAGATACAGACTTAGAAGTACAATACGGTGGTACTGGAGTAAGTGCATTCGTTGCAAATGGTATACCTTACGGTAACAATGCAGGAGCATTACAAGTAACCTCAGCTGCTAACATGGCATCACCTGGTACAGGTGACGATGCCACAACTTCCAATCAGGTACTAACAGTCACCGCTGGTGGCGTTCCTGTATGGAGCAACACCCTTGATGGTGGAACATTCTGACCTATACGAACATGAACGTACAAATTGTTATTAACACATTACAAAAGAAAATTTCTGAACTGACTTTAACAAATGTGATGCTGGAAGCACAAATCGCTGATTTGCAAACCCAGTTAAATACTATAACCGAACAAAATTCTAATGAGAATGCTTTAAATGGCAACGAGAATCAAGCTAAAGAGATCGAGCACAGCAGCAGCGGCTCCGACGACTTCCACACTCCTTGATGGTGAAGTTGCGGTAAACACCGCTGATAGAAAGATCTACGTCAGAGACGGCTCTAATATAGTCGAGGTAGCAAACGCTGAACCTGCAGTTGGTGAAATCACCACTGCGATGCTTAATGCTGACATCACGAATGGTCAGGGTAATACGTATTATGTTGCATCAGTAGGATCAGATAATGATTTGCTAGGTCATGGTAGTGCAAACGGTAAACATCCTGACACTCCATTCCTTACAGTAACAAAGGCACTTACCAAAGCAACATCTGGTGACTGCATCATGATTGCACCAGGTGAATTCCAAGAAGTATTTCCACTAACAATTCCTGATGGTGTTACAGTACGTGGTACAAACTTACGTGCGACAAAGATAAAACCAACGAATGCAACGCAGAGTAATAACGCAATAGTTCTAAATGGTGATTGTCAAGTATCTGATTTGACAATTAAAGATTTTTTATATGATAGTAGTGGTGATACTGGGTACGGTTTTGTATTAGGATCCTCAGTAGATTCAACTACAAGTCCTTATGTTGAAAGAATTACAGTAACAACTAAAGGTAGTGTTGTATCTGGTTCAGATCCTTATGGATTTGCACAAGGAGATGCAGGACGTGGTGCTAAGCTTGATGGTGCCAATATATCTTCTTCCTCACAACATGCTTCTGTACTATTCAACGAATGTACATTCATCACACCTGGTAATATTGGTTTAATTGCAACTAATGGTATTAGAGTTGAGTGGTTAAATTGCTTCAACTATTT
>TARA_B100001093_G_scaffold227398_1_pt1 | contig 13761 bp, 14 predicted proteins | sample TARA_B100001093 | Tara Oceans TARA_B100001093 (sample SAMEA2623116) | marine metagenome | biome: marine biome (ENVO:00000447); feature: surface water layer (ENVO:00002042); material: "saline water (ENVO:00002010), including plankton (ENVO:xxxxxxxx)" | depth 5 m
AGCCATAATAGCAGGTCCATTCTTTGCTCCTCTAGGGCCTCCTGAAACACCAATGCCTAAAAAACTTATATTATTTTTTTTTAATAAATTATATCTTTCTATAGATTTTAAATAAAGAGAGTTTCCAAGGTCTGCAATAATATCTTGAGGGTTTAAATGATCTATTAATTCATTTATACATTCATCAATTTTATTAGCTGGAAGGCTAAGCAAAATAATTCTTGGAGAAGATACTTTCGATAACATTTCTTCTAAGGATTCATTTAAGAAGAGGTTTTTGATTTTATTTTTTTTTAAATTATGAATTATTTTTTCATTTTTTTCATAAGCGTAAATTTTGTATTTTTTTGATATGATATTTTTTGCTAAATTTAGGCCCATTGAGCCAAGACCAACTAGTCCAATATTCATATTTTTTACCTTGTATATCTTAAATATTATTTATATCAATTTGATAAAACAAAATATATAGCTATCTGTTTATAAATAACTTTAAAGAATAAATATTTAAAAAAAATTAGGATAATTTAAAAATTTAATAATGATAGTTTAATTTACCATAAAATTAAATAAATATTGTATTAACTCAACACTGGTAAATTATAAATTTAAAAAAAAGCAAAGAAAAAATTATTTTATGAACTGTAGTTTTATTATTTAATTAATTTAATTAAATAATAAAACTACTTTAAATTATTCTTAACCTTCAATTATTTTTAAGACTTTTGGAGGCGACATTGGCAAACTATAAGATCTTTTACCAAGTGCTTGGTAAACAGCATTTGAAATCGCGGCCAAAGGTGGAACCAACGGTACTTCACCAACACCTCTGACACCTTGAGGGTGTTTAGGGTTAGGTATTTCAACTAATACTGTATCTAGCATTGGAAGGTCCGAGCAGACTGGCATTCTGTAATCTAAAAATCCAGTATTATCTAAATGACCATTTTTGTTATAGATATACTCTTCACTTAATGCCCATCCTATACCTTGTGCACATCCGCCTTGAAGTTGCCCCTCTACATAATCAGGGTGTATAGCTTTTCCAACATCTTGAATTGATGTGTACCTTTTAACTCTAACTATTCCAAGGTCAACATCGACTTCAACATCACAAATATGAGTTGCAAATCCACCTTCTGCTCCTTCTGTATTAACTTGATAACCAGCTCCAATAGGACCACCTGTAGCAGTTGCTTTGTCAGCTAATTCAGCTAATGACAGTGGATCAAATTTACCAGCATTATCACCTGCTGGTCGTGCTTCACCATTTTCCCATTCAATAGCTTCTTCATCAATGCCCCAAATCTTAGCAGCTCTTTGCTTAAGTTGTTTAATCACAATTTTGGCCGATTCAGTTACTACCATTGCTGATGCAAACAATACTCTACTTCCACCAGTCAAATTACTATATCCTATGGTTGCCGTATCTCCGATTAATACTGATACTCTATCGTGATGAATACCTAATAACTCAGCAGTTATGTTAGCAATGGATGCTCTAGAACCACCGATGTCAGGATGACCTGTAGTAACAACAACGTTTCCATCTTCTGTAATGTTAAGTTGAGCACTTGATTCACCTCCAGCATTAAACCAGAAACCACTAGCAACTCCTCTTCCTTGGTTTTTTTCTAATGGAGCTTTATAGTGAGGATGTTCTAAGGCTGCATCTAATGTTTCTTGGTAACCCATTTTAGGGTATGTTGGTCCATGAACGGCTACGGTGCCTTCTTTTGCAGCATTTAGTTTTCTAAATTGAAGAGGACACATTTTTAGAGCTTCTGCAACTTCGTCTAAAACACACTCTACCCCGTAAGCACCAATAGGGGCGCCAGGAGCTCTGTATGCGGCAACTTTACATCTATTAGATACCACATCATATCCAAAAGTGTGAGCATTCGGTATATCATAAGGTGCTAGAGAGCAGCCAACTGCGCCTCTAATAGGTGAACCTGGAAAAGCACCAGCCTGAAGGTAATAAGTACCTTGAGCAGCAACAATCTTACCGTCTTTTGTAGCACCTATTTTTATTTTACTCTTAGAGCCGGATGTTGGTCCAGATGCTCTCATAGTGTCTTCTCTATTCATAACAATTTTTACTGGACGACCAGTCTTTTTAGATAAAACAGTAGCTAAAGGTTCTAGATAAACTATTGTTTTTCCACCAAAGCCTCCACCAATTTCTGCAGGGATGGCTCTAATATTACTTTGTGGTATTCCAGTAAGAAAAGAAGTCATAGCTCTAACCATAAACTGTCCTTGACTAGAGCTCCATATAGTAGCTCTTCCATCAGCAGCAACACTCACTAAACAAGAATGCGTTTCTAGGTAACCTTGATGAACTGGCTCTGTTTTAAATTCTCTTTCAATTATTACATCAGCTTGCGTAAACCCTTCATCAATATTGCCTTTTTTATGTTCTAAGGTCCCTGCTATGTTTGAAGGTTTATCATTAAACTTTATATGATCATGTAAAATTGGAGCATCTGGTTTGATAGCATCATCAATATCGATTACCCATGGTAAAACTTCATATTCAACTTCTATAAGTTCACAAGCTTTTTGAGCTATGGCTTCTGTTGTTGCTGCAACAGCTGCCAATGGATGTCCATGGAATAAAACTTTATCCCTAGCCATAACGTTCCTGCACATCCAGCGCATGTCCTGTATTCCTAAAATAACAGGCTTATCCAGTGGAAAATCTACTATATCTTTTGAAGTGATTACAGCTTTAACACCATCCAAAGCTTCAGCTTTTTTGGTATTAATTGAAATTATTTTAGCGTGTGCATAAGGACTTCTTAAAACATGACCCCAAATCATTCCAGGCATTGTTGTGTCTGATGAATATTGTGCACGTCCTGTTACTTTTTCTGCTCCATCAGGTCTAACTGTGTTTTTGCCTATCCATTTATTACTAATCTCATTCATTATGCTTTCTCCTTCATTTCATCTGCTACTTCTAGAACAGCCTTAACAATTTTATCATAACCAGTACATCTACATAAGTTTCCTGCTAACCAGAACCTTACTTCAGTTTCAGTCGGGGAGGGGTTATGGTCTAAAAGAGCTTTCGAAGCCATTAAAAAACCAGGAGTACAAATTCCACACTGTAATGCAGCTTTTTCTAAAAATTTTTGTTGTAATGCATGAAGTTTTCCACCTTCAGACATTCCTTCAATAGTCTCTATATTGCTACCTTCGGCTTCAGCTGCCAACATTAAGCAAGAACAAACTAGTTCTCCATCAAGAATTATACTGCAGGACCCACAATCTCCTGATCCGCAGCTTTCCTTGGAACCAGTCAATTCTAATTCGTTTCTTAATACAGTTAGCATTGTATCATGAGGTTCACATAAGTAATCGACGTTTTCATTGTTTATTTTTGTTGAAACTTGAATTTTTGCCATAATTTTAATTTCCTTTAATTCTATCAAATGCAATTAATGTTGCTCTTTTGAACAATACGCCAGCAACTTTTGTTCTGTACTCAATTGTTCCCCTTTTATCATCAATGGGATTACAAGATTCCATACATATTTTTGCTACTTTTTCTAAGACTTCTGAGTTTAGATTAGTTCCGACCATTATATCTGATGCCTCTTTTATTAGAAGGGGTGTTGGTGCAACCGCTCCAAGAGAAACTCTAACAGACGTACAAATATCATTATCCAATGTCAGATTTACGCCACAACCAACAACTGCTATGTCCATTTCAGTTCTTGGTGTCATTCTTAAATAAGAATCAGACGAGTTACTTTCTCTTTTAGGAAATTTAAGGCTAACTAACATTTCACCATTTTTTAAAACAGTTTTTCCTGGTCCTGTATGGAATTCTTCTATTGGTAATTCTTTTTTTCCATCAGGGCCTACTATTATAGCAGTACAACCTGCAGCAATAAGAGCAGGAACACTGTCACCTGCTGGAGAACCATTACATAAATTTCCACCTAAGGAGGCTCTTCCTTGAATTTGCTCAGATCCAATTAATCTAAAAGCTTCGATAACTCCCGGCCATAATGATGCGAATTTTTTATTTCTGTTCAAATTAGCACCAGAAACTGAAGCTCCAACAATAAATTCATTTTCTGAAATTTCTTCAATATTATTTAGTTCAACAATTTTTTTGACGTCTATAACTAAATTAGGTTTTTTTATACCACTTTTAATTTGAACCAATAAATCTGTTCCTCCTGCTAAAAATCTAGCAGAACCGTTGGCTTGGTTATGAGCTTGAACAGCTTCATCTATCGTTTTTGCTGCAAGGTATTGGGTGTCTGACATACTATCTCCCGAAATTATAAAATTGAAAACATTAATAATTACTATATGTATTAATTAACAAGTTATACTATCTTATTCAATACTATAATCAAGGTATCTTAAAAATTTTATTTCATGAAAATTTTAACTAACCCTCATTTATTGTTAATGCTTACATCTCTCTTTTGGGCTTTTAACACAATTGCAGGTAGAGCTGCCGTTGGAGAAGTGTCTCCACTATTGATAGTAAGTGTGAGATGGTTTTTTGTTTCAATTATCCTTACAATAATTTGCAGAAAAGAATTACTAAAAACTTGGTCTATATTAAATTCAAAGTTAAAATGGCTTGTAATTATGGGTTTATTTGGATTTACTGGTTTCAATTCTTCTTATTATATTGCGGCTCATGATACTATTGCTATTAATTTAGGTATTGTACAAGGTACAATGCCTGCTTTTATTATAATAATTGCGTGGTTTTGGTTAAATGAAAAAGTTAACTTTAAGCAACTCATAGGAGTTCTAATCACTTTCTTGTCTGTGTTGGTTGTTGTTAGTTCTGGAGATTTTAATACTCTTAAAAATTTTGAATTTAATAAGGGTGATATTATTATGATATTTGCTTGTACGCTCTATGCCGTATATGCCGTTGGGTTAAGGAAAAAACCTAAAATAGGTGCTCTACCTTTATTGACCTTTTTTGCCTATGTAGCTTTTTTAGGTTCTTTGCCAGGTCTGCTTTACGAGACTTATACTAATAATTTAGTTTTACCTGGCATGAAAGGAGTTTTCATTTTAGCTGTTATAATCATTTTTCCATCTTTTCTGGCACAAATTTTCTTTATGAAAGGAGTTGAAAAAATTGGTCCTGCTAGATCAGGTTTGTATACAAATTTGGTTCCAATATTTAGTTCGTTATTAGCTGTACTTTTTTTAGGGGAGGATTTTAAAATTCACCACTTAATTTCTCTAACACTAATTTTTATTGGAATTTATATTTTTGAAACTCAAAAAAAAGAAATTTGATCTAGACAAAATTAAATATTATTAGTGATAATATGTTAGAAAATTATTCATATACTTCATTTGAAGGCATTATATTGCTTCTGATTATGATAATTGCGGGTAAAGCTTTTAGAGAAAATTGGAAAAAACAAGGTAACCAATGGGTAATTAAATCTTGGTTATACGGAATTCTTTCAGGGATTTCTTTTTTTATTATTGTTGTTTTCAAATTAACTTTTTGAAAAGTCTTAATTTCTTTTGCAGTTGAGTTGATCTATAAGAGGGTTATTAGGATCAATATCTTTATTACAAATAGAACATTTATCATTACCTGAAATTGCGTTTAATCCACCACAACTGCCTTTGATATTTTTACCCATTAGCATAACACCGAGTGACATTAACGTTATAATTACAATTAAAAATATAAAAGTTATAAAAAATATTTCCATCATTAATTTACTTATACCACTTGTTGTAAATATACAATTTATTCTTTAACTAACTTTTTAAATTCTGAACTTTTGAATTTTAATAACTTTCCATCAACATCTTCAATAAAAAGGACTGCCTTTTTTGTATCCTCAGCTAATTTGATGCCTTTTTTTCTTCCCATTACTAACAGAGCTGTGGCCCAACCATCAGCATCAGTTGCGTTTTGAGATACAACAGTTACTGATTTTGTTTGATGATTAATAGGTTTGCCAATAACAGGGTTTATTATGTGAGAATATTGTTTACCATTACTTAAATAAAAATTTTTGTAATCACCTGAAGAAGCGATACCTTTGTTAGAGACATTAATAATCTCTTTTACCAATTTTTCTTTTAAATTTGGGTTTTCAATCCCTATTTTCCAATTTTCCTTATTCTTATTATGTCCCTTTACGAGTATGTCACCGCCAATATTGATTAGGTAATTTTTTAAATTAAGTTTTTCTAGTGTTTTTCCAATAAGATCAATCCCATAACCTTTTCCAATCGCAGACAAATTTAATTTTAAATCCTTATTTTTCTTGTAAAACTCATTTTTAGTATAATCGATTTTAAATAATTTTTTTTGATTAACTAATGATAAAGCATTATTAATTTCACTTTCAGTTGGTAATATATTTGTCTTCTTCTTTTTTTTATAACCAAATCCCCACAACTCTATTAGGGGATCTGCTGTAATATCAAAATATCCATCACTTTTATCGTTAATAAAATTAGCTTGTTTTAACACTTCTTCTAACTGATCAGAAATTTTAATCAGGCCAACATTTTTAACATCATTCAATTTACTAATTTCAGAGCTTTTATCCCAGTTAGACAAAATCTTATTTGTTAGTGTTAATGATTTTTCAATCTCTAACCTTATTTTTTTTAATTCAAGATTTTTAGGAATATCTACTATGTTAATAACATAATAGGTGCCCATAGTATTTCCTTTTAGCTCAGCATTATAATTTTGGCTTTCTGAGCAAGAAATAAATGAAAGGGCTAATATTACAAAAACTGTGTTTTTTATAATTTTCATATTAAGAAAATATTCAATCAATTTTTATTACTACCTTTGTTTTTACCATTGTTTAATTTAAGTCATCTTGTTTATTTGACAAAAACAAAAAAAAACAAAAAAAAACCTTTAAAAACTCTTGTTATTTTATATATATATTATATACAAATTATTATTTCATTTAACTAGACCTATTCAATATAAAAACAAGTTTATAAAGGAAAAATATTACTTTAGATGTCAAAATTTGTAATAAAGAAGGGTTTAGATATTCCTATCGCAGGTGTTCCAAAACAAGTTATAAGTGAAGTTAAATTACCTAAAACTGTTGCTATTCTAGGTACTGATTATAACGGGTTAAAACCTAAAATGTTAGTCAACATAGGTGATAAGGTGAAAAGGGGAACTCCTCTTTTTTGTCATAAAGATAGCCCTGAAATATTTTATGTATCTCCTTCCAGTGGAAGTGTAAAAGAGATTAACAGAGGTGAAAAAAGGGTTCTTCTTAGCGTTGTTATTGAAGTTGACAACTTAGATGATAAAGGAATTAATGTAGTCAATGCTAATGCTAATGAAAAAAATAAAATTCAATTTATAAAAAAATGTCTATTTGATAGTGGTTTATGGACATCTTTTCTAACTAGACCTTATTCAAAAGTTCCCACAGCTGAAAGTACCCCTTCTTCAATTTTTATCACCGCAATGGATACTGAACCTCTGTCTCCAGACTCAGAATTAATAATCAATAATAATACTAAAGCATTCAATGAAGGTTTGAAAAATATTTCAGTTTTAACGCAAGGCAAAGTTTTTGTATGCACTAAAGGTAATAGTGAGATTAAAATTGATAATTTTGAAGCTCATGAGTTTTTTGGACCACATCCATCTGGCTTATCGGGAACGCATATGCATTTTCTTGATCCGCCAAACGCTGAAAAAACTGTTTGGTCAATCGGGTATCAAGATGTGATTGCGATTGGAAACCTTTTTTTAACTGGCTATATTAATATAGAAAGAACTATTTCAATAAGCGGTCCATTAGCAAAAAAACCAAGGTTAGTTAATACAGTTTTAGGTGCTTCCCTTGATGAAATACTAGAAGGGGAATTTGATAAATCTGAGGATTGTAGAATTATTTCAGGTTCTGTTTTGTCTGGTTTTCATGCATTTGATGACATTGCATATTTGGGTAAATATTCGCGGCAAATTACAATTATTAAAGAAGATAAAGATAAACATTTTTTTGGATGGATAAAGCCACAACCTAGAAAATTTTCTGTTATGCCTGTTCTCTTATCAGCTTTTACTTTTTTTAAGTTGTTTAATTTAACATCAAATCTAAATGGTGGTAGGAGAGCCATGGTTCCAACTGGAGTTTTTGAAACTTTAATGCCCCAAGATTATTTGCCAACACAACTTTTAAGGTCTCTTCTGGTAATGGATACCGATGTTGCTCAATCTTTAGGTGCTCTAGAATTAGATGAAGAAGATTTAGCATTATGCACGTTTGCATGTCCTGCTAAGTATGAATACGGGACAGCTTTGAGAGATAGTTTATTTAAAATAGAAAAAGAAGGTTAATTAATGTCACTTCGCAGTTACTTTAATTCAATTGAGCCAAATTTTCAAAGAGGAGGTAAATACGAAAAATATTATCCAATCTTTGAAATGATTGAGACAATATTTTTTACTAGTAATACAGTAACTAAAGTTGCACCTCATGCACGAAGCTTTGTTGATATGAAAAGAGTTATGACTTATGTCGTGATATCAACCATTCCCTGCGTCATCTGGGCTTTGTACAATACTGGCCTTCAAACAAACACTGCTTTATCTTCGTTAGATTTGAAAGAATTGTCTGGTTGGAGAATTTCATTTTTACAAATTACTGGTATAGGTTTAGATCCTCAAAATTTATTATCTAATATTTTACATGGCTTGTTATACTTTTTACCTATTTATCTAACGACATTAATAGCAGGAGGTATTTGTGAGGTTACTTTTGCTACTATTAGAGGTCATGAAGTGAATGAAGGTTTTCTTGTTTCATCAATGCTTTTTGCTCTAACCTTGCCTGCTTCCACCCCATTGTGGCAAGTAGCTTTGGGAATTGCATTTGGTGTTGTCGTTGGTAAAGAAGTGTTTGGTGGAACTGGTAAAAATTTTCTTAATCCAGCCTTAACTGGACGTGCCTTTTTATACTTTGCATATCCAGCTTATATGTCAGGAGATTCTATTTGGACCCCAGTTGATGGCTTTTCTGGTGCAACGTCTCTTGGTATTGCGGCATCTGAAGGATATGAAAGTTTAAGTAATTATGGAATAACTTGGATGGATGCTTTTTTAGGAACTATTCAAGGATCTTTGGGTGAAACTTCTACTTTAGCTTGTGCTATCGGTTTATGTTTTCTTTTATTAACAAAAATTGCCAATTACAGGATGATTGTTGGCTGTTTATTTGGGATGATTGTTTTTTCTTCTTTTCTTAATTGGATTGGATCAGATACAAATCCGATGTTTAGTATGCCATGGTATTGGCACCTTGTAATTGGAAGTTACGCTTTTGGTTTAGTTTTTATGGTAACCGAACCTGTCTCTGCTAGTCATACTAATACTGGTAGATATATTTATGGAGCTATAATTGGTTTCATGGTTGTGATGATAAGAGTTCTAAATCCAGCATTTCCAGAAGGTATGATGCTAGCTATTTTGTTCGGCAACATTTTTGCTCCATTAATTGACCATTTTGTTGTAATGGCAAATATAAAACGAAGGGCAAAATTAAATGTCTAATTCTAATAATTTATTTGTTAAATTTAAAAATATGCCTGTTGATAGCATAATAAAAACAGTCATTGTTGCTACGATACTTTGCTTTGTTTGCTCAATGGTAGTTTCATTTGCTGCTGTAAATCTCAAGGAAATTCAAGATGTTAATAAGACATTAGACAAGCAAAAAAATATATTACAAGTTGCAGGTGTATATTATGATGGGATGGATGTACAAAAAACTTTTTCTTCATTTCAACCTGCAGTTGTAGATTTAAATACTGGAAAGTTCACAGATAAATTTGATCCTTTATCATTTGACGATAAAAAAGCTGCGCAAGACCCTTCACTTAGTATTTCTTTGAAAGAAGATCCTGCTCTTATAGGTAGAAGGACTAATTATGCTACTATATATTTACTTAAAAAAGATGATGGCACGTTAGATAAGGTAATTCTTCCAATCCATGGATATGGTCTTTGGTCAACACTATATGGTTTTATTGCTCTTGAAAAAAATTGTAACGATATTTTCGGCCTTCAATTTTATCAACATGCTGAAACACCTGGATTAGGTGCTGAAGTGGATAACCCTAAATGGAAAGCTCAATGGAATGGTAAGAAGTTAAATAATGATAAAGGTGATCTTATGATTCAAATCACAAAAGTTAAAAAAGACCCAAACCATGATATTGATGCTTTAGCAGGAGCAACTCTTACGTCTAACGGTGTAGATAATTTAGTGAAATTTTGGATGGGTGAAGCTGGCTTTAAAAAATTTCTTAATAATTTTAAAGAAGGGTTAGCATAATGTCTCAAACCAGAAAGCAATTACTTGTAGATCCTCTTGTAGATAATAACCCAATAACTTTACAGGTATTAGGCATTTGTTCTGCTTTAGCAGTTACTTCTTCATTAAATGTTGCATTTGTTATGTCCTTGGCAGTTATTGCAGTTACAGGTTTTTCTTCATTGTTTATATCTTTTTTAAGAAATTATATTCCAAATTCAATTAGGATTATTGTTCAAATGGTAATAATTGCTTCATTAGTTATTTTGGTTGATCAAATAATTAAAGCATTTGCATATGAAATATCAAAAACACTGTCTGTTTTTGTAGGCTTGATAATAACTAATTGCATTGTTATGGGTAGAGCAGAAGCTTTTGCCATGAAAAATAAGCCGCTAGATTCTTTTATAGATGGAGTAGGTAATGGTCTAGGTTATAGTCTTCTTTTGATGTGTGTAGGTGTTGTACGAGAACTTTTTGGTTCAGGTACTTTATTCGGAATTACGATCCTGGACCCCGTAAACAATGGTGGTTGGTATGTACCTAATGGTTTATTATTGTTACCACCTTCGGCTTTTTTTATTATTGGCTTTTTAATCTGGGGCGTTCGTACATGGAAGAAATCACAAGTTGAAGCTCGTGAATATAAAATTCAATCATTAGAGGCTCATTGATGGAAGGTTTAATTTCATTAGCTGTAAAAGCAATATTCGTTGAAAATCTTGCTTTATCTTTCTTTTTAGGAATGTGTACTTTTATTGCAGTATCAAAAAAAATATCTACAGCTATTGGTCTTGGTATATCAGTAATGATTGTTCAATCAATTACCGTACCAGCAAATAACATAATACTTACATATTTATTAAAACCTGGTGCTCTAGCTTGGGCTGGATTTCCTGATGTAGATTTAACATTTTTAGGCCTTATTTCTTACATAGGTGTTATTGCAGCATTAGTTCAAATTTTAGAAATGATATTAGACAAGTATTTTCCACCTCTTTACAATGCATTAGGTATATTTTTACCCTTAATTACAGTTAATTGTGCTATTTTAGGTGGTTCTTTGTTCATGGTAGAACGTGATTATAATTTTTCTGAAGCTACGACTTATGGAATAGCTTCCGGTTTTGGTTGGGCGTTGGCTATAGCTACGATGGCAGGTGTAAGAGAAAAACTTAAATATAGTGATATTCCAGATGGTCTTCAGGGGCTAGGGATTACATTTATTACTGCGGGATTAATGGCAATGGCTTTCATGTGTTTTTCAGGCGTTAAATTATGAGGATTTATTAAATGGATACTTTTATACTTGGTATTACTCTCTTTACAATGATTGTTCTAACTTTAGTCTCAATCATTGTATTTGCTAGAAGTAAACTTGTATCATCTGGAGACGTGAATATTACCATTAATGGTGAGAAAACTGTTACAGTTCCAGCTGGTGGTAAATTATTACAAACATTAGCGGCAGAAAAACTTTTTGTCCCTTCTGCCTGTGGAGGAGGAGGTACATGTGCTCAATGTAGAGTTAAAGTACACTCTGGTGGTGGTGCTATACTCCCGACAGAACAAGGTCATATAAATAAAAGAGAAGCTACTTGTGGTGATAGACTTTCCTGTCAAGTCGCAGTTAAACAAGATATGGAAATAGAGGTTCCTGAAGAAGTTTTTGGTGTGAAGAAATGGAGATGTAAAGTAAGAAGTAATGACAATGTTGCTACCTTTATAAAAGAACTAATTTTAGAATTGCCAGAAGGTGAAGACGTTAATTTTCGTGCAGGTGGTTATATTCAAATTGAGGCTCCTAAATATTCTTTATCTTATAAAGATTTTGAGGTTGCAAAAGAATATCATGAAGATTGGGATAGATTTAAAATATGGGATTTTAATGCAGAGAGTAATGAGCCAATTGAAAGAGCTTACTCTATGGCGAACTGTCCTGTTGAAAAGGGGATTGTGATGCTAAATGTTAGAATAGCTTCACCTCCACCGGGCTCATCTGGTATTCCTGCAGGTAAAATGTCTTCATATATTTTTAATTTAAAAGCAGGTGATGAAGTTGTTATTTCTGGTCCTTTTGGAGAGTTTTATGCCAGAGAGACAGAAAAAGAGATGGTTTTTATTGGTGGTGGCGCAGGTATGGCTCCAATGAGAAGTCATTTATTTGATCAATTTAATAGAATTAAAACAAAAAGGAAAATAACCTTTTGGTACGGTGCAAGATCAAAGAAAGAAATGTTTTATGTTGAGGACTTTGATAAATTAGACAAAGAAAATCCAAATTTTTCTTGGCATGTTGCTTTATCCGATGCAATGCCAGAAGATAAATGGGATGGTTACAAAGGATTTATCCATAATGTCTTATATGAACAATATCTAAAAGACCATCCTGCTCCAGAAGATTGTGAGTATTACATGTGTGGGCCACCTATGATGAATCAATCTGTTATTAATATGCTTCTTGATTTAGGTGTAGATAGAGAAGACATTATGTTAGATGATTTTGGTGGTTAAATAAAAATATATATTTTTTTCTACAACTAATTAAACAATAGCAAAACCTTATTTTAAAGATTCATATTAGTAAGTATTGAGTATTATTTGGTAAATATAAATTTAAAAACACTTACTACTTGTTTAAGCACCAATGATATTGCATTGGAGGATGCTAAAGCTGGTTTCGATGAAGGCTCATCTTATTTGTCTTATTTACAAACAAAGGGTAGAGGAAGAAATGATAATAAATGGACTTCTTTGGAAGGTAATTTGTTCTTATCAACAATTATAAGACCTAAACAAGAAAAAAAATATTGGCAACAATTATCATTGATTGTAGGAGTTTCGATAATTGAGCTGTTAGTAAAATTTGGCATTAATCAAAAATTAATAGAATTAAAATGGCCTAACGATATTTTAGTAAATAATAAAAAAATTTCAGGTATTCTTTTAGAATCATCTGATGATTTTATTGTTGCAGGAGTTGGCCTCAATGTAAAAAAATCACCTGAAATTGAAGATAAATGGGAAACAACAAATGTTAGTGATTATATTGATTTGAAAATGTCACTTCAAGAAATTGCTTATGAAGTTCTAAACCAATTCTTTTTTAATTATAAAATTTGGAATGAAAATGGGTTCATTTTTTTTAAAGATAAAATTAATAGCTTCTTAAAATATAAAATGAAAACTATTTCTATAAAATTTAATTCGAATACGGAGACTATCTCAGGTACTTTTTTAGGGTTAGGGGATGCTGGTACTATAAAATTAGCTTCTGGTACAAATATACATGAGTATAATTCTATTGATAATTATTCTATTATTAATAAAGGTTTATCATGATATTAGTAATTGACTGTGGAAATACAAATACTGTTTTTGCGTTATATTCTTATTCCAAAAAAATTGAGCAATGTGGTTGTTGGAGAATAAATAA
>TARA_B100001093_G_scaffold146019_1_pt1 | contig 13707 bp, 21 predicted proteins | sample TARA_B100001093 | Tara Oceans TARA_B100001093 (sample SAMEA2623116) | marine metagenome | biome: marine biome (ENVO:00000447); feature: surface water layer (ENVO:00002042); material: "saline water (ENVO:00002010), including plankton (ENVO:xxxxxxxx)" | depth 5 m
CCAAGACTTTGGACGTTACTTACTATTTGACCAACATATTGACCAGCTCCCTCTAATGCACCTCCACCTGCCGAAGATGCACTTTGGCTAGCTTCCTTGGCTAGAGACCCAGATCCAGGCTTATTTTCCTCTTCTTCTGGCTCTTCCCATTCGAAGCCTTCACTGCCACCTTCTTGCAAAACTACCCACATAGCCTCCTTTATTTTCGCTTCATCTGGGTCATAAGGAGGCTTACAGAATTTTTTAATAATTCTTTCTGCTTCCGATTTTGAAAGTTTCTTCGACATATAATATTTTACACCATGAAAAAACAATTTTGAAAATTAAAATGCTTAAAAATTCACAAAAAAAAAGTCGCTAAGTAAAAAACTCAGCGACCTTTATTAGCTTTATGTAATTTTTATTTGTGGATTTCCGAATATTTAACAGATGCTCCACGATAAGTAATTGTTGGATCATTACTATAAAGATCATCGTTATGTTTCTTATTTCCAGCAGTTACACTCGCATGATCAGAATGTGCTCCGCGATAGCTTAGTTCTGGGTTGCTATTTTGTAGAGAATTTGCATGAGATGAATTCTCAGCTTTTAATTCGTCAACTGTAATAGTCGAACCTCGATAGTTTATTTTATTATTCATAATATTTTAATTGGGTTGTTAATTAGTGTGTGTAATTATATGTGCATTCACCGTGCCAATTTTTTCATGTGATTTGTAAAGCATTTATAATCAATTATTTAAAAATGTAAATTAAAAATATACTTGTTACATTAGGTCAATGACTTTCCTCCGAGTGGTAAGTTACTTTCCACATGAAATAAGTTGATTTTTTTACTTGACTTTAATTTTTTTTTCCTCATAATAGGGTGTATGGCTAAAAAAACAAAAGCAGGCGTAGATTTAAGAGCGCCAAATCCAACTAAAAGAAAACTTATGGGTCGTTCAAGCGGTCCTCTAGTTTATAACGAGCATGTTCGTCATTTGGTAACCCCAAAGATTGACAAAGCTATAAAAAATAATTTAGAAAAGAAAAATGGAAGAGAAGGATAAACCTATTATATATTATCTCTTAGAGTCTGAGGATTATGTATCCTTTGATCCAGAGAAACACAATAAATTTCACTTTACTGTAGCCCGTATAGTAAAAGATGAAGTACGCTCATATAAATGGTATGAAGCCGAAAAGGGTCGAGGTCTTACTTGGGAAATCGCAGTTAGAGAATGGATGAACATTCATTATGACGATTTTATTTTGGCTGTTGTGCCTAAGAATCGTATCATTAGTTTTATTAAAAATAGAAGTAAAGATTTTATAGATTTAGTTAAGTTTTTGACTATACCATAATAATGAATACTGCATACAGTTATGACAATATTGTTTTAACGCCTAAATATTCTGAAATTAAGTCTAGATCAAAACTAGATGTTTCAGTAGATTTTTTGGGACAAAAATTTAAAAGTGTTGCTATTCCAGCGAATATGAAATGCACTATAGATTTTGAGAAAGCAATAGAATTAAGTGAGGCTGGATATTTTTATGTTTTGCATAGATTTTACGAATATGATGATATTTACGATTGGGTAAAAGATAACCAAGATTTAAAAACAATTTCAATATCAGTTGGAGTAAACGAAAAAGATTGGGAGTTAATTAATGATTTATTTGCTAACAAGTTAAGAGTAGATTATATAACTATTGATGTGGCACATGGACATCACATATTGGTGAAAGAAATGATTGAACACATAAAGAATCATCACTTTAAAAATAGTGCAAAAATAATAGCTGGTAATATTGGAACTATAGAAGCCGCTAAGGATTTAGGTTCTTGGGGAGCTGACGCAGTAAAGGTTGGCTTGTCAATGGGTAAGAGTTGCACCACATATAATTGCACTGGAGTTGGCACACCTATGTTTAGTACAGTAGCTAACTTGTCTTATCTTAATATTCCAGTTATAGCCGATGGACAGATAAGAGAAGTAGGCGATGTAACCAAAGCATTAGTTGCAGGAGCCGATATGGTTATGATAGGTAGCGAATTTGCTAAATGTGTCGATAGCCCAGCAAAAAGGGTTGGTCTCAAGAAGGAATTTTATGGTAGCGCCTCATCTACAAACAAAGGACATAATGGTTATGTAGAAGGTAAGATTGTACATCTTGATATGAGAGAAGAATCATACCAAGAATATATTAATAGAATCAATCAAGGAATACAAAGCTGTATGAGTTATGCAGGTGCAGAAGATATTACCAAGCTTCATTTAATGGAATACTCTGTATATAGATAAATTATATATGAAAGGAAAAAAGGTATTAGTTATAGGTGGGGCTGGATTTGTAGGAAGTCACTTATGCGAGAGATTAGTAGAAAGCGGAAACGAAGTTGTAAGTATAGATAATTATTTTACAGGTAGTGAGCGCAATCATATTTCAGGCGTTAGATATTACCCCTATGCAACACATGATTTACCTAATACTCCTTTTGTATATGAGCGAAATTTTGATATTGTTTATCACTTAGGCGAATATTCGAGGGTTGAACAAAGTTTTAAAGATATACGTCTTGTACATAAATATAATACTCAAGGAACTTTTCAAGTATTAGAATATATTAGAGATACAGGGGCTAAGCTTATTTACGCTGGTAGTAGTACAAAGTTCAGTGATAGTGGCGCAAACGGCTCACCTTATGCTTTTACTAAAGCTCAAAACACTCAACTTGTTATGAACTATGGTAAGTGGTTTAACATAGATTATGCAATAACTTATTTTTATAATGTTTATGGAGGCAGGGAAATTAAAGATGGCAAATATGCTACGCTTATTGCATTATTTAAAGACAGTATTGAAAAAGGTCAGAAACTAAACATCGTATCTCCAGGAACGCAAAAAAGAAATTTTACACATATTGATGATATTATTGAAGCCCTTGTATTGATTGGAGAAAAGGGTGAGGGAGACGGATATGGAATTGGTTCAGACGAATCTTATTCGGTTCTTGAAGTTGCAGAAATGTTTGGTGGTCAAATTAAAATGTTACCAGAAAGACAGGGCAATCGAATGAATTGTGATTTAGTTACTGATAAAACGAAAGATTTAGGATGGATTCCAATACACAGTTTAAATAAATATATTTCAGATTCTAAAAACAAAAAAAAATTCAAAAATAAAAAAATTAGAAAAAAATACAAATTATGCAAATAGAAATAACAGAAACACCCAGAATTACATACAGTAAAATTATTTATGTTTTTAAAGCAAAAATAGAAGATGTAGAGTACAAGATTGGTCGCCACGAAGACGATAATGGAGCAGAGTTATATGTTGATCCAACTCCAGAAAAGGATGAGGTTTATGATGCGCTTGAGGAATTATTCTTCCATGACGACTTTCATTACAATACGACTCAAGCAGGAGAAATTTTAGAAATAGAAATTTAATTTATGAAAAAGAAATTTAAAATTGAAGCCACGGGATATGGTGGTGAGTATGCAATTTGCACTAAAGATGCAGATTTTGTAAATAAATGGGAAAACGAAGAAGAGTCGGACTTGATTGAAGAAGTTCAAGACACCTTCTATGACGATGCTGATCTAGAGCATGGCTTCGGAATGTATGGTGATTCATATCTTACCGTTTATGAAATCAAGGACGGAGAAGAGGAAGAAATTGAAAATGAAATAGAGCCTAGCTGTCTTATAAGCCGTGAAGCTTATATCACTGACTCCGAAAACGGTTCGGTTCCAGTATTAATTTACCATAGCTCAGAAAAAGGCATTTTTTGTAGCTGGGAAATAGAAGCAGAAAGTTTCGACCCAAAACTACTTAGTGCTAGTCTTGTGGAAACAGATTTTGGAGAATTTGTTGAAGATCTTTACTATAATGGAGAAAAGCTTGAACTAAATAATGATTGTGTAGACACGAGAGGCAAAGCCATCTACGCCAGAGTAGGATGGATCAATCCAGAGTGGCATGAAACAAAAGAAAAATTTGAAAACGAAGAATTAATTCAAGAATATTGGGAAGATATTTTAGCAAATTCGTAAAATTATGAAAAAAATAAACAATAAAGTAAAAGCCCTAATTTGGGCATCAATATTCACCGCACCTTATGTATTGGCATTTCTAGTAGGTGCTGTATGGGCAGCATTTAACGTGGATAAGATGCATGAATTAAATCAGTTAGGCGATGCTGCAACAAACAATTATATGCTATCGGTCCTAGAGCCATGGCTACCAATTTTAACTTTTATAGAATCGTTAAGTTGGGTTGCAATCGTATATGTATTTGTTAAGTTGTGGAAGAAGAAGTAATGAAAAAGTCAATGAATCAAAAGAACGCTGGTAGTAGTCTCACTACCGCAGATAAAGTAATAATGGGGATATTCGGCGTATGTTTCGCCATTGCCCTTTTTACTTGGTTGAGTTTACTATAATTCGTAAATAATTTACTTAGTATAAACTAAAGTAGTGCCAATGTAAATTTTATCTACATCGGTAGTTCCTACCTTTATATTACTTGTATCTGATATCTTCATCCCACTATTGCATAAAAGGTATTGGCATCCACAAGACCAGAAGCTGAAATTCCGCTATAAAAAGCTGAAGTTACTTGACGCATCGAATTAATAGTAACTGAATCTTCTCTGACGTTTTGAACAGCGCTTCCAATTGATGTTCTATTGTTTGCAGTAGCATCTCCGAAGGAAACGGTTTTTACGGATCCCGATATATTAACATCTGCAAGAAGTTCGTTGCCGTCATGTCTTACAGAAAACATGTCTCTAGGTATTGAATCAACAGTTTCGCTTCCAATATTAGCACCTCCATCTAGTGGTGATACGTTGCTTTCTGCCAAAGAAATGGTAACAAATCCTGAAGGACTGGCTGGAAGACCTGCACTTTGTAAACGTACACCTGCACCTCTAGTTCCATTTTCATACCAGCCTCCAAACTCGGAAACTCCATTGCTATATACCAAAACATTTCTTCCAAGTGCCGCACTGTTATCTCCCGATACATCTAGACCAAATCCCACTGCCATAGAGTTTGCGCCACTCATATTTATATTGTTTCCAACTGCAACCGAACCATCAGCGTTATCCGTTACAACTAGATTTCGACCAAAAGACACGCTAGAACTTGAATTGCTAGAAACATCTATGTTATTTCCGTGAGCTACACTATATGCTCCAGATATTTTACAGTTTCTACCTACTACGCTAGATTCAACTGCCGCACTCGATACTAAATTTAGTTCTCCGAGAAGATGAGAATTTCTAGAATAAAGTTGATTTTCTCTACCTATGCTTGTGGATTTATTTCCATGAACAAGGGTAACAGATCCTATGGCTATAGATTGAGTGCCTTTAGCAATTCTAGCTCCTCCTCTAACTCCTGCTTGTATATCAATAGAATCTGTTCCCAAATCTTGGTGAACACTTCCAGTATAATTACCCCCAGCAAACGCTTCTCCACCAACACTTGAAGTAACAGTATTAAAAGATTTGGATGGAAGCCCTAGGTTAGTAAGATTTATTCTCTTTGTGACCGAATTGTTGTCGGTTATGGGAATAAAATCTGCTGTTAAACTTGGATTTGTTAACTGTGTTAGTGCTGAGATTTTTTGATTTGCCATATAAAAACATTACACAAAAACTCGTTATTTATGAAAATTATATGATTTAATTCAATTAAATTTCTTATTAATATAATAAATGTGTAATAAAGTTATACAAATTTATGTTCGGACTAGTTACAATGTTACTGTCAACTCTTGGGGCTACTGGAATGGGCAGTATGCTTAAGATTGTTGCTGGTACTATACAATCAATCAATGAAGGCAGAGAAGCAAAGAGTAAAAGAGAGTTGGCTAGAGACTTGTCTATGGCTAACGCAAATGTTGAGTTCCAAAAAGCAATTTTTGGAGAAGTCGATAAAGATACCAGTATGTTTACTCGCGGTACTAGGCGCATTATCGCTCTTATTGGGATGCTCAACTTTTTCGTCATCTCAGTCCTCTGCACCATCTATCCCTCAGTCGAGCTCGTCACCTTTACACCTCCAGAAAACAAAGAAGCCGTCAAAATCCTTTGGGGACTCGTCACATTCCCAAGTGGAGCCGATATTACAACCTCAATCACGACAGGGCACATCGCTCTGGTCTCAATCGCCACTTTGGGAGCAATAATAGGATTTTACTTTACACCAGCAGGAAAAAATTAACAATCAATAATAAAAATTTAATTATGAGTTATAAAAAAGATAAGAAAAAAGAAGAAGATCTTTATGGTGCATTTATGAGCATCTGTTCTAAATATGATGATGAATTGGTGGACACAAAAGACAAAGATGAAAAAGAAACCATGAAAGCTTGTGCTATGCAATACATCAAAATGAAACCAGTAATCGATGAGACTAGCGAAGGCGGTCTTACAGAAAAACAAAAAAAGCTTCCTTTAGCATTGCAAAAAGCTATTCTTAAGAAACAAGAAAAAGAAGAAGTAAAAGAAAAAGCAAAAGCATCAGAAGAAGCAATATCTGAGCTTAAAGAAATTGCTGGACAGCTAGATAATGCATCAGCTTTACATAAAAATCAAGCTAACCGCATAAGAGCTATGATCAAAAAGAAAGAAGCATAATGATTGGCGATATACTATCATTTATGGAAAAGGTTGGCTTGCCAATCACTGCTGCCTTAGCTGTTGGATGGTTTTTGTTTATCATTTTAAAATTCATTTTAGCACAAGTTACTGACAAGATTTCTGGCATAGGCAATTCTTTATTATCTTTGGAAAATAAATGCGATGTTATGAATAATGACATTGTAAAAATTGACGCATTATTTTCTAGTGCCTTTAATGTAGAACCTAATCTTGATAGAATAGCCGCCAGCGAAGGAAAAGAAGATTGTAGAGATGATTAAATCTATAAAAAAAATAATTTTTCCTACACTGCTTTTACTAGTTGTGTTAGCTTTTTATCTTTTAGATAAAGATATTAGAGAGAATACTCTAATAATCGTAGGTCAACAAAAAAAGATAGAAGAATACGAAATTAAAATCGCAAGTCAGCAAAATGTATTGCTATTTCAAGGTGCTAGATTGAGAGATTTGGAGCGCCGAATTGTAAAAGTACAAGCGAGAGGTTATGCTAAATATGAATAATAGAGATAAAATAATATTTATTTTAGTTGTTGGCTTATTGGGCTTACTTGGTGTAATAGTTGTTGGCGATTTCTATGTATCTCTTAAAGAAAACAAGTCAGTAGACGAAGGTGTTATAAATTTATTAAAAATGTCAATTACAGGAATCATCGGTATTGTAGCTGGATATATGTCTAGAAGTAGATGCGACTGTTCACCAGAAAGCGAGGAAAAATAATATGAGTGGATTTGAATTTAATCATTGGGCAGATGTGATAGCCAAGTTTGGTTTTCCCGTTATTGCTTTAATCGGCCTTGGAAGTTTTATTTGGTATATATGGAAATGGGTCACTACTAAAGTAAATCCTGCTTTAGGTAATGCAGGTGGTTCTTTGGGCAAATTAAAGAAACAGATTCAGTCGTTAGATAACGATATGATACGCTTAAATATGAAGCTAAAAATACTTATACAAGAGCGTTATATTGTAGACAAACATCGTAAAGAAATAGAGCAAATCAAAGAAGATTAGAACATCTGAGGTCTGTAATTATCCCAAGGGTTTACATTCTCTACGGCAACATCCTGTAAAGTTTCATAACATTTGCGACCCCAATTTGCAAGAAGCAAGGCTGAATAATTATCTTTGCGAGTTTTATCTGCTCCAGTTTGTTTCCTTAATGCTGATGGCAAGTCAAAAGATTGAGTTCCTTGGGCTGTAGTAGTAATGTTTATATTTGCACATTCACTCTTTGTCAGATCAATTAGAAATGTTTGGTGCTCAATAAATTGACGTTTCTTTTCTTTGTTTTTATCGTTAGCCGACAATCCGCTTAGATCTATATTAGTAGCAAAATCTATATCCTTAATTGGTATGTCACACTTCTTTAAAGAATCAAAATCTGAGTCCATAGGCATAGATGCAAATCTAACTTTTTTGTGATCAAAACACATTTGTAAATATTCGTTTGCATCTCGAATCCATTTCGACTGAAAGTTTTGAACATGAACTTTTACGTTGTTTTTAGGATCATATTGTCTTTTGGATTCTCTTAACTCTTTTTCTCCTTTATCAAATACTGCATCAAAGCTTTTTAATTCTATATTTCGATTCTTGAACAATGATGAATTATTACAACCCTCCAAGAAAGATTCACCTCCACCAGCGTCCAAACAAATATACTCAATGTTAAAGTGAGTAACTAGATAAAGTAAATATCTCATTGTTGAGTCTAAATTTAGTCCTGCAACAGCATAATTGTGCACTACATATCCAATTTTAGTATTTGATTTGTCCACCTTCATTAAACACATTGCAAAGTGGTCTGAGTCTTCAGAATTTTTATAATTAGGATCAATGCCTAGTATATAGGCGTATCTATCCCTGTCATCTCCTCTCAGTTCGATTGTAGGGTATTCACCCGGTTGCAAAGTGCATTCAATCATTTTAGACATTTTAAAATATGCTGCGGAGTCTGGAGAAAATTGAGCTTCATATTCTCTTCTAAAAGCATCCTCAGACATTCTAGCCTTTTCCCCTAAAATATATCCTCTAGCAAGAAGTTCGTCTGGAATAGCCTCCCACCCAAAATTTACAACACCGTATGATAGTTCAGATTCATTATGTTCCTTGGTATTTAAAAAACTAGGTTCATTTATTTTGTCAATATATTCTTTAAATCTCTTGTAAAGAGGTTCAAACTCATAACAAGCGGATGAAAGCATTATTAACTTATTATTATCAAATTTTTGACGATCTGATTCTTTCATCGTACCTGCTTCGATCATCTTATCCTCTTTTTCTCGTATTTTCTTAATTTCAGAAACATTGGCACGAACAACCATCATCGGACCAATAACTTCATCAATAATATTGTTGGGTATTGCGAACGCTTCGTCCAAAATGATAACTTGAGCACGAGCACCACGAATCTTTTTTCCATCACCCAAAGACATAGCGAATACTTCAGAATCCCCTATTTGTATAGAGTGTCTTTCTGGTTTTCTTTTATACGCATCTTTGGATAAAAATTGTCTAAGAAAATGAGCATTCTCTTTTTTGGCAATATCCATGATATAAGATAATATAATGGCAGATTGGCGTAATGATGGGCCTAATACAAGAATCTTAACTCCAGGATGGGTAATTGCATAGTAAAGACAAAAAACGGCAGCAGTGAAGGATTTAGCCGCACCACGAGCAGATATATCCAAGCACATGTCTCTTTCAGAGAACATTTTGCATTTCAATATTTGAAAAGGAAATAGCTCTTCCCCTGTTAATAAATTATACAAAAAACCAGGCTGAGATTCAAATATCTCAGCAGCTAATAATCTAGATTCTGTCTCTGTGATGTCTCCTTTGATATTTTTGATTTTATCAATAATATCTTCTTTATCATTTCCAAAGTTTCCTTTTATAAAAGCCATAATTAAATTTTTTTCATGTCTAAACAATATTGTAAATCAATATTTTTAACATTTTCTCCTAGCATACCTATTTTTTCAAATAGCTGTACGCTGTTTTCTCTTCCTCCAGAAAATACAAATTGGATATTATCATATTTTTGCATAATATCTTTTATTCTATGAAATATAAATTCTGCAGTTGCTAAGGAGTGTCTTTTATTATAGTTGTAGGACTGTGCCTTGGAAAAAGTATAATCAACTACTACTACCAAGTATCCATTCTGACTTTTGGCTCTTTCGACTTCACGCTGAAATCTATCGTAACCCTTAGACATAGTACCCCATAAATCTTGAATAGATTTTCTCTCAATAAAAACATTGCAAAAGTAAGGTTCATTTACAAAGCAATAATCTCCAAAATCGAGTTTGCTTTTTATAGTTGGCGTATTAAATTCAAGAGGCTTTTGTTCTCTACTGTCAATTGCCAGAATACTGTCCTGTATGCCACAAAATTGCCCTTCAAAGCTCTTGTATTGATATCTACGAGTAAGACCTAGCTCTTGCCATATCTTGTCGTCCTCGCAGTAATTAATAACGTTTAATGCTGGTATCTCTTTGGTTGACCTACATTCTACTTGAGAGGGCGCGAACTTCCATTCCTTTTCTTTTGACTTTGCCTTTAGCTTTTTTAAGATATACTCTCTTTGCACATCCTTGTACTGATCGCCCAGCCATTTAGCCATATGCCTTTTATCAGAAAAATCAATATTAAAATAAGTTTTTCGATCTTTGAATTCTAACTGACTATTGGTAAATAAATCATAGCGAGGCTCAAATTTTTCGAAATAATCTTTAATTAAAATTTTATTATCTCTTAAAAATTTTTTGAATTCTTTTTCAGTTTTAAATTCTGAATACCTCAATTTAAAAGCTCCTCTCTGCTTGCTCCGTATAGTCTCGCAGTATAATCTGTCATGTCGTCGATTTCATTTACAACCTTAACGACCTTATCACGCTCTTTTTCAAGCATTTTAGTTAAACGTATACGTTTCTTTTCTTTAGCCAAGTCCTCACACAGAGTTAAAATGCTTATCTGATCTCCCCCTTCTTTTTCGAGCCTTTTAGTTCTAGATCCTTCTAGGCTATCTTGTAGCTTTTGAATGCGATTCATACATTTATCTCGATTCTGAATCTGCTTATCAATCGCATCAATAAGAGTATATCTTAATTTACCATCCTCACTGTGCATATCATCATCTAACTGTTCTTGTAGATCTTGCTGATATTTTTTAATTTGATACAAATTAACCCGCTCACCAGACAAATCAATGTATTGAGAAACTTCGCCAGGGGTTAGATTACTTTTATCCCAAGTATCAGAGATAAAACTTTCTAAAAATAATTCTTTTTCATTATTAGATCTAAATTGTTCTACCGTCTTAGCCAAAGAAGTCCTTCTTAAATTTTTACATAGTTTTTCAATAGATTTTTTTTCATCCTCTTTTAATTTACTAAACTTAACATCAAGCCCTGTATACTTACATATTAAAGGAACACAACGCTCGATATTTTTTGGAGGCTTAAAGCCGCCCTGTCCATGCAAAGCCTTAGTTTTAGATACAAAATAATCACTTCCTAAATTATTATCAATATATCTTTGGATGCTTTTTACCTCTTTTGTAAAAGCAACCTCTTTATAACTTTTGTCTTTAAATTCTGGAAATAGGTTTAAGGCGATTTCGTAAGTGGTTAAATCTTTGGCGTTTGAAAGCAAAAAGTCTATTTGATGTTGCTCTAGTTCAAAAGCCTGATAATTATCTGAATTAACTGTTCTAACTTTTGGTTTGGCACCAACATGCTCCAAAATAAAATTACTTACAGCCTTACCTTCGAATGATCTTCCGTCTTTAGAGTTATCTCCGAAAACACTCTTAGTAATTTCGTTAATAGCCCAATCAAGATCTTCGCCATTCTTAAGTATCCATTCCTTTTGATTTTCTGTTAATTCGACTGGATTTTTGTTTTTCATACTTAATGATTAATTAAATAAAATTGTAATCTTCTTTTTCTAGTATTTCTTTTGCCCTATTATGAACAATCTTTCTGTGACTGGCTAAACTTCTGTATCCTGCTCCTCGATTTTCTTCATTCGTTTTGTAACCCATTTTCCTAGCAATCTCTTTGTCAGACAGTTTTTCAATCCAAGTAAATCTAAATATGTTATAAGTAACTAAATCGAGATAATCCTTTTGTAAATCACTTTTTAAAATATCGTCTAATCTTTTCAAAAATCCTTCATGATCTATTTCTACTGGGGAACCGAATGGTATTTCGCCACCTTCTGTTTCTACGGAAATTGCTGTTTTTAGTTCATAAGCATTTTTCTTTTTCTTTTCCCAGTGAGAAAATTCTGGACATTCAGAACATTGGTTGCCAGAACTAGTAAAAGAACAGTTTCCCATTCCTTTGTTAAAATAACATCCAGAACACGGCTTTTCATGATTTCTCCATAAGTTTCTTTTTTTATTTTGTATTTGATTGTGGATAACTTGGCTTACCCAAGGTTCGAAAGGTCTTTTCCTATTCCACATATGAAGTTTGTTAAATACATGAACTTTAACTTCCTGTTTTAAATCATCAAAGTCAAAATGTTTAACTGCACCAAGTTTCCACCTAGAACGATTTTTTTCCAATATCAAATCGATAATTGGCTCAAGTTGTTCGAAAGTTAGTGACATTATTGACTGGCGTCTTGAGAGTCTCTATTCCTCATACGCTGTTTCAAATCATCAATGTTTTGGGAACCTTTAGGTCGATTTAATTGACCGCCACTTGTTTTAGATTTTAATACGTCTTCAAAGGTAAATACAGAAGATTCTGGATCTTGGTCTGAACCTTCAATTTGAAAAATATCATCTGCGTTAACAGGGATAGATTCTGGCATTTCTTTTGCCTCACTATGACTAGATGTTATCTCTCCGTCCAAAGATGTTCCACACTCCATACAAAACTTAGGTATTTTACCTCCCGAAGCTTCAATTTTACTTCCACATTCCATGCAATATTTCATAATTTATTTTTTTTAAAAAGGGGATTTGTTTATAAAGCCTTTAGAAGATATAATCTAAAATTTATTCAAAAATTCAACTAAAAGTCTTTATTATTACACTAAATACGATAATAATAAAAAAATATTATAAAAAACATTTTATTTTTATTTTTTTGAAAAAAAACTATATATTTTCCTTAATTCTCTTAGTAATTAAGTATTTTACGAATTCGCTTCTAACAATATCTTCAATTCCAAATTTAAAATAGTAAATTCCATTATTTTTAGACTCTTCATCATCGAATGCCTCGCAAAACCTTTTGAACCCACTTTTTTTACCAAGATCGTTTTGGTGTTGACTGTCACCCTCCATAATTACAAAACATCCCTCACCAGCTCTAGAAGCGCATAGGAAGAGAGATTCATTCATCACATTCTGTGATTCACTAAGAATTAAGCACTCGTCAGTAAAAGAATAGCTACGTAAAAATGAAACTGGCAAAACATCCAATAATTTTTTTGAAATAATCTCTACATCTGAGTCTTTTAATAATTCTTTTAACTTTTGACCAAACGGATTAGAAAAATATTTCATTTTATCATCAATAGTCCCAGCTAAGAATCCTATTTCAGAATCAGCTGATATTACAGAAGATCTCAAAGCAGTTATGCCATCGACCTTTTTATCTCTTAATTTTTCTAAAGCAATCAACATCGCAACATAAGTTTTTGAAACTCCTGCTGGACCATCTAAAATAATCATTTTTGTTTCTGGTTTTTGACACGTTTTTAAAATGTTTATTTGTTTTTTAGTTAATTTAAATCTTTGATTTATATCGAACTGATATTTGCTAAAATCAAAGGTAGCCTCTTTAGGCTCGTGAAGTTTAATAGCGTTTTTCTTTGCCCTTGCCATGCTTATTATTACAGTTATATTCTGTATTTTAATTTAATTTATTACTTCTTCTTGTTTTTCGTGTAATTTTCGAGTTCCTCTGCATAATATGGATTATCTGGCTCCATAAGGCAGTCAATCATGAGTTCAGCCTCTTTTTTTCTCACGATAAGGCTATCTTTTAGACGATCTAATACAAAAAGTAATTC
>TARA_B100001093_G_scaffold494162_1_pt1 | contig 13697 bp, 15 predicted proteins | sample TARA_B100001093 | Tara Oceans TARA_B100001093 (sample SAMEA2623116) | marine metagenome | biome: marine biome (ENVO:00000447); feature: surface water layer (ENVO:00002042); material: "saline water (ENVO:00002010), including plankton (ENVO:xxxxxxxx)" | depth 5 m
TTACCCTACTTAGCCACTTAAATAAGGCAAGTAGGGTCTTTTTATCTCTAAACATATGAATTTAAGAGTCAGATCTTAATGCTAAATAATGAAGACTAATTAATATACAGAATTTATAAATAAGCACTAATTTTTAGTACTAAAATTAATAGATAAAGCATTATTGTTGGATAAGATTCGTATTACAAATGCATTAAATTTAGAATTTTCTAAAACAAGAGTCTCCGATCAACAAAATTTTTAAATAAACATTCTTCGTATTTTTGATTTTTAATAGATAATTAGGATTTATTGAGAGAAGAGTACTAACTTTTACAGATCCATCGCTACCATCCTTAATAATCTTATAAAAACATCGTCTACTATTTCCAGAAACTATTCCAGGCCAAATTGAAATAACCCCTAAAGAAAATCCTAAAATAAGTATTGGAATTATTTGAAGATAAATAGTTTTATAAACTTTTTTCTTTTTCAAATTAAAAAAGGTTTTGTTGAGTTAATTTTTTACAATACTCACTAGTAAACTTTACTGGGACTTCTGTAGTCGCGGCTGCTTTTTGTTTAAACAACTCAGATGATTCCTTGTCGTTAATAAAAGCTTTCATTTTTGCACAAGCTCTCAAATCAGAATTATATTTAGATGTTTCTTTTAAACTATTAGAAATTGAGAACAAAAAATAACAAGTAATTGCTAATAGAAGTGTACTTAGGTTCTTTTCTATAAATTTATTCATGAACAACAGAAAAATAAAATTTTTAAATTATTTAAGCCAAAATAACAAACATTTACTCTTAAAAAAAGCATTAAGTAACTAATTAAAATTTGACTTAAAAATTAAACTCTTTGAAATTAAATACGAAGTATCTTCTCAAAAATAAGCTCATTTCCAAAAAACCAAACAAATAATCCCCCAATAGAAAGAAATGGTGCGAAAGGTACTACTTGTCGAAACTTTAGTAAATTTGTAGATAAACCTACTAAGCAATATATTGCTGCAAATATATAAGAAAGACCTACGGCGAATAGCGTACCAATAGGGCCAAGCCATAAAGTTAGCATTGCCACTAATTTTGAGTCTCCCTTACCTATTGCATCCTTTTTAAATATATATTTTGCAATATGTCTATATGATTCAAATATTAAAAATGATATTGCAGAGACACCTAAACTTCTTAATATTAAATATAAATCAATAAATTTATCATTAAATAATTCGTAAGATATTAATCCTAAAAGTCCTGAAATAAAGCCAAAATTTATTAAACCTTGAGGAATCCAAAATTCATTAATATCAATTAATGAAATGCAAATTAAAAGAGATAAAAATATCCAGCTAAAAAATATATTTAAAATTGATCCTGAGCTAGAACTATAAATAGATGGAGAACTATTTATAAAAATAACAAAAAGCCCACCAGTTGTTAATTCAATCAAAGGATATCTGTAAGAGATAGCTGAAAGGCAATTAATACATTTGCCTCTCTGGATTAACCAACTTATTAAAGGTATATTTTCTTTCCAAGTTATCTTTTTTTTACACTTTGGACAAAAACTTCCGGGCTTAACTATTGATAAATTATTAGGCAAACGATAAATAACAACATTTAAAAAACTACCTATACAAATACCTATTACAAAAACTTGAAAATAATTAAATGCGTAAAACATTTTAAAAGTTATTCCTTTTTAGGATAATCTACATATTTATTTTTTCCATTTTTATACTTGAAAATTGTTTTTAAATTGGAACATATAGAAAAATATTTATAGATTAAAAATAAATGTAATAGACAATATTCATCTCAATTATCTTAAAGAGAATCTACTAACTGGCTAAATTTATTGCTTAAGTATAAATTCGAAGGGTTAAATATTAATAGGAAATATTAAATGTGAGTCTGCTTTTGTTGACAAAAAATAAACTTACTACGAAAATAAAATATATAACAAAAATTATTTAAATGTCACATTTACAATCATATTTAAACAGTCCTAAAGCAAGAAGAGCCCTTTCTAAAAGGCCAGGAGAAGAAGGTTTTTCTCTTATAGAACTTGTTGTTGTTGTTGCTGTATTAGCAATTTTATCTGCTATTGCGATACCTTCATTTACTAGTATTAATAACAAAGCGAGAGCATCTGCTGCAGCAAATACAGTTGCTACAGTGGCTAAAGAGTGTGCAGTAAAATATGCAAATGGTGTTACCACCCCAACAAGACCAAGTGTTACTCCAGATGGATATAGCGCTGTAACAGCTGGTGGTAGTGCTACAGGTTGTACCAACACAGGTCTTATAGTTGCGACTTCAGGAACTCCAGCAAACTATGCAAGTTTCACTTACAATACTAATACTGGAGAGAAAACCTGTGCACCTGCAAACTCAACTGGTTGTTCGGCTGCTGGCACTTGGTAGTTGATTAAAATAAAGATCATTAGAAACTATATCTATTAAAGTTAGATATTTAAAAATGAGAGTTATCAGGAATATTTTTTATATAATTTCTACATCATCAATATTATTGTTTGGCTGTTCGCAAAATAATAATAATATTGATTTTGATCCTTCACAGTTACCTAAACCCAGAATACTTAATCAGTCTGATGAAAAAGATATAAACTCCATTCAAATTCAAGAAAAAAATCTTATTTCTGACTTAGTACCTCTAAAAGATAAAGAACAAATATTAGCTAAATATAAATTTGGTAAAGAAGACCCTTTCTCTGAAAAAGAAATTCAATTAAATAGATTAAATTCTGATTTTAAATTAACTGGCTTCCTTACTACAAATAATAAGAAATATGCGTTTGTTAATTATCTCGATAATGAAGGAACAATTACAGAGGAGTTGATAGGAGGAGTAAATACATATTTATTACCTAATGGGGCAAAAGTTATAAATATTGATCCAATAAATAAGAAATTAATAATTTTTCATGAGAACGAAAAATTTACATTTGAGTTATTAAATAATATTTAAAAATATTATTTAAACTCTTTAAATCTTTCTGGCTTGTCTAAATAAGATAAAAATTATATAATTAAGTTCTATATGAATTTGGATCTGTATATGGAAATATCCAAATCTAATAAAAAAAATAAGAATAGCGGGTTCACTTTGGTAGAGCTCGTAGTGGTTGTTGTAGGTTTAGCTGCCTTATCTAGTATTTCAATTCCAAGTGTTATTAAGTATGTTAAATCGAATAGACTTGAAGAAGCTAAAGCATTAATGAATAGTTTCGCCGCAGATTGTCTAATTAATTATAGGATGTCTAATAATCCCACAGATTTTATAAAAAATTATACTCCAGATCAATTAAATAACTCCAAATTATCATCATTGCAATATCAGATTGATGGTGATAAAAGCACATGTGAGAATGTATCGATAAAACCTTTAAATGAGAATGAAAATGACTTATTCCCATTTGACTTTAGAATGTATAGTGATGGTCGAATAGTGAAAACAGCAAAACCCTCAGGTAATCCTAGTTTTTTAAAATCATGTAAAGGTTGGGCTGGCAATAATTGTGGACTAACAGAGGCTCAAGAGACAGAGTTTGCTAGATTAAAGGAGTTGGCTGCAGCAAAAGATGATTGCAACTCAAAATATTATTCGTGGCTTAGTGCGAAAAGCAGCGGTGAATATTCAGCTTGGGATAGTAATAAAGAAAATTGTACTAGACGAATATTTGCATTTGAAGGAATGCTGGTAAGCTCCCTTGAAGCAGTAGATGAAGCACAAAATCAGAAATATGGAGAGGCATGTTTAAAATGGAGAAAAACAACAAAAGATAGTTTATTTACAGACGAGGGAGCACAAACTATAAATCCAGAGTGTGGAGGAGTAAATTATTGGTTTCATTCTGGGAACGAGTTTACAACTAAGGCTGCCTGGACATCATATGACAACCAAATAAAGAAACAAGCTTGTGAAAAAAACAGAATAGATGCCTTAAACCAAGGACAGAATGGTAAATATACAATTGGACCAGATGGAGGCCCATCTCCGTGTGGTCAAGTAGTCTGGTTATGTAATGGGGAAGAATATACATCAAAAAGCGATTATGAAACTTCTAGTTGTTCCTCAGTAGCTAATAAAGAAGAGGCAGGGAGTGAACCAGACCCTGATGATCCTTGTGATGATAAAATTTTAATTACTTTTTGCGGCTTCATGGATGATCCTGGTCTTTGCAAGCAAGTTGAAAATTGTCCCTCCCAATAAATGTCTGATATTAAATATACCCCCACATCCGTAAGGAAATTAGTTGATAAGTTTTTCTCACTTCAATGGTGTAGAGATAATTTAGTAGTACCTCTTTACGAGGAAACGGGCCTGCCAATGTCCAAAGGGGTTATAAAAATAGCTATTGCTAACTATTCTTACCTTGGGACAATAGCTAAGCCTGTTAAACAAAGATTGATCCAATCAGGGTTTAACTGCGAATTTGTTGAAAGGTCTCAACAAGAAATACAAGAAATTTTAGATTTGGCCTCTGAGGAAAGGTTTATAAGTGGGGCCTCAATAGAATTATCTCAATTTGATGAGGATACAGTTTTAGAAGCTATAAAAGCCACTTCAAATATTGAGGAAGAAAAATTTGATTTTACATTTGATGAAGATGAGATAGCTGCCATAGAAGGCGAGAACTTAGACTTGGCAACAGAAATGATGGAAAGTAAAATTCAAAATGCTGCAGGTGCAATACTTATAAACTCAAGAAAAGATAATGTGTCTGATATTCATATAGCTCCAAAAGAAGACAAATATAAAATTAGAATTAGAAAAGATGGAGTTATGCAGCCTTTTCTTACTATCCCAAGAAGGCCTGGCATTCAACTTATTGCTTGTTTGAAAAATATGGCAAATATGGATGTTTCGGAGAAAAGAGCAAGTCAAGACGGAAAGATTCTAAGAAAATTTGAGGGCAATAGAATGGAATTTCGTTGTTCAACAGTGAGAGAAAAAGATGGCGAAAGAATGGTATTGAGGATATTAAATAGTGATGATTCTGTATTGAACCTTGATACTTTGATACATATTGAAGAAGTAAGAAATAATTTTCGGAAAATAATGAATACAACAAATGGAATAATAATTGTTGCTGGCCCTACAGGTTCTGGAAAATCAACAACGTTAGCAGCTGCATTAAAAGAGAAAGATAGTGGCGAAATAAATATAGTTACAGCAGAAGATCCAGTTGAATATAATCTTGGTGGAAATATAAGTCAAATACAGGTAAATAATGCGAAAGGCGAAAACTTTGCGAAATTATTAAGAACTTTTTTAAGACAAGATCCTGACGTGATATTGATTGGTGAAACAAGAGATCCTGAAACTGCCGAGGCTTCACTTGATGCAGCAGAAACTGGACATTTAGTCTTTACTACACTACATGCAAACTCTTCATGCACTTCCTTAACAAGACTTCTAGATATGGAGGTTCCAAAATATAAACTTAATTCTAGTGTTCGAGGGGTTTTAGCTCAAAGGCTAGTTAGAAAAGTATGTACTGAATGTTCAATTAAAAGGAAGATAAAAGATAGTGAAGCAAGAAAATTTAATATAAATCTCAATACTCCAGTTATGTATGCGAATAAATTAACTCATGAAGAAAGAACTAATAGAAAAAAAGAGGGTACATTATGTATGATGTGTAATGGCTCTGGCTACAAAGGAAGGATTGGTGTATTTGAATTACTGATTTTGGATCGTAAAATACAAAATGCTATTGCTGAAGGTAAATCTACTAGAGAAGTTGAAAATTTAGCAATTAAAGAAAATTCAATGCTTACTCTCACTCAATACGGGATAGAGTTAGTCAAAGAACACTTAACTACAATTTCAGAATTAGTTAGAGTATGCACTCAAATAGATTAAGTTTTAATATATGACTATAGCAAGGGAAATAGTTGGTTTTGCTATTGAGGCAGGATCCTCAGATATACATCTTGAAGAGGATGCACCTATTGCTGTGAGGGTAAATTCTGACATTAAGGTTAGTCCACAAACACTCGATTCAGAAGATATGGATCAGTTATTACTGGAATTACTTGGGAAAGAAAAACTAAAAGAATATAACCAAACTGGGGATTTAGATAGTTCCATAGGCTTGGCCGGATTATCCAGATTAAGAATTAATGCGTATATAGCAAATGAAAAGAGGTGTTTAACTCTTAGACTTTTACCAAATGATCTTCCAAAATGGCAGGATTTAGGTTTACCAGATGCTTTTATAGCATTGTCAAAACTAGATCGAGGCTTGGTTTTATGTACAGGACCTACAGGATCAGGAAAATCAACCTCCCTAGCCGCATTTATTAATTGCATGCTAGAAACACAACAAAGGCATATTCTTACTATTGAAGATCCAATAGAATTTATTTTTCAACATACTAAACAATCTATTATTCACCAAAGGGAAGTTAAAAGAGATACTAATTCTTTTCCTATAGCTCTTAGAGCTGCTCTTAGAGAGGATCCAGATGTAATTTATATAGGTGAAATGAGAGACTTAGAAACGATACAATTAGCTATTACTGCTGCAGAAACAGGACATCTTGTATTAGGTACTCTGCACACCTCATCAGCATCAAAAACTGTAGAAAGAATTGTTGATGTATTTCCTTCTGAACAACAGGAACAAGCAAGATTACAAGTATCTACCTCTTTAGCAGGTATTATGTCTCAAACTTTGTGCAAGAATTCAAGAGGTAAAAGATCGCTAGCTTATGAATTAATGGTTAATACTCCAGCGATAGGTAATTTGATAAGAGAAAAAAAAGTTAGTGAAATTTATTCTCAACTACAGTCAGGAAGCAAATATGGTATGAATACTCTGGAACAATGTTTAAATAATTTATATTCAGAGGGTCTAATCACAAAAGAAGAGGCATTAGGTAAAGCTGCAAACAAAAAAGCAATTAAATTTTAATAATGGTTGAATACGGTGCTCCTAAGATAGTCTCTAAAGAGAAAAAGAGAACTCCTCCAACAGTATTTTTTGGGATCGCATTTGGAGAAATATCTCATCTAGATTATGATCCAAATTCAAAATTAAAGGTTTCTCAGGAAGATTTACTTGTTTTCTTAAAACAAATGGCCGTCATGTTAAAAAGTGGGGTCCCATTATCTCAGGCATTAGAGTTATTAGCTGAAAATACTAATAATAAAAAGTTTGGAGCTAATATATTAGATGTCTCAAAAAAACTTGGAAGTGGAGAAGAGTTATCAACTAGCTTAGGGAATTACCCAAGAATTTTTAGCACAATGATGATTGGACTTATTGAAGCTGGAGAAACTGGAGGTATCTTATCCCAAGTACTAGATAGATTAGCTTCTTTAATAGAAGCTAACAGTAAAATAAGGGGGCAAATAAAGGGAGCATTAATTTATCCCGTTTTAATTCTCGTCTTAGCAGTCACTGTAAGCCTTGGGCTTTTGATTTTTATTGTTCCACAATTTGAAACAATGTTTGCGAGTTTGGGAGCTAAATTACCTGCATTAACATTATTCATGTTGAGTTCATCTCGAATAGTGACTTCTATCACTTTTGCAATATGCGCTCCAATAGTATTGTTTATTATTTTTTATGCGTTCAATCTTAGTTACTCAACTCCTAGAGGGCGTTTATTTTTTGATAATTTAATTTTAAAAACGCCTCTATTTGGAGATTTAATTTTAAAATCTGAGATAGCTCAAATGTCTGATACATTAAGCACCTTAATTAAATCAGGAATCCCCATGGTTGAAGCCATCGAAAGATGCATAAATGCTTCTAATAACCAACTAATAAAGATATCTTTAAGCAAAGCTATTTCCCTAATAACTCAAGGCGAAGAATTAAGCACATCATTTCAGACCTCAAAAGTTATCCCTAGATTACTTGTATCTATGATAAAGATTGGAGAAGAAACGGGAGAATTATCTTTTATGTTGGAAAATATTTCTAATTTTTATAAAAGGGAAGTGGAAGAGGCAGTAACAATTTTGACAAAAGCTATGGAACCAGCTGTTATTTTTGTTGTTGCAATTATCGTAGGGACAATTGTTGTTTCACTTTATTTACCAATGTTTAGCCTTATAAAAAACATGGGTGGTTAAAAATTAATCATTTTTCAAAAATGAAGCATTCATTTTGAAAGATTTATCCTTTTTAACATTAGGATCATTATCTTTATTATCTTTTGAGTTCTTATTTTCACTCTTATCTTTTTCTTTAGTTTTTATATTAGGATTATTTGGTAATTCTTTTTTATTTTCTTTAAATTTAGATAACCTTTCAAATTTTTCTTTGCTTTGTTTTTTTTCTAAATTTGTATTTTCTGCAAGCTCCTTTTCCGTGATTTTGGTATTTATCTCTTCTTGATATGAAAAACTCTTAACTATAAATTCTTTATTTAATGATTCATCTTCCAATTCATTATCTTTTATTAAAGTCAAACCTAAACCGACGAGTCTAGACATTGAAAATTGGTTGATTTCATCAGGATTATATGAAAATTCTTTTATACAAAAATTGTTTTTTGGAGAAATTACTCGAACATCCATTTTTAGATTTTTTCCTATTATCTCAACAAGATTTTTGTGTTGACTGTTTCTTCCTGATAAAAATATACTAGCTTTATTATTTAAATTATTTGCTTTTAAAAATTGTTGAAATGTATCATTTATTTCTCTTATTAAGACTTTTAAATCAAGTTTAGATAGAGCATGGTAAATGTCTGAATTTTTTTGATTATTAGTATTTTTGTTTCTTTTAGTCTTTATCTCATTTAATTTTTTCATATCTTCTATGGAGGGATAATTTCTTATTGAAGTTAATCTTTTTATTAATAAAGGCCCATAACTATTAAAAATAATAAGTTGACTAAATTGATCTAATAAATCTACTGAAATTATCAATTCATTTTCATTTAATTTATCTATTTCGCTTTTTAGCAAGTTTGCTATGCACATGTGACTCATTTGTAAGGAACATATTTCTAAATTTGCATTTTTAATTGAATCAAGAATAATATCTATATTTTTTTTTGGTATTGATGTCAAAAAATATTTATTGAAAATTTTATTATTAGATTTTTTTTTAGGTAAGTTAGTTAGATTAATCTCAAAATCAGAGTTTTCTAGAGAAATTGGTATTTGAATGCCAGAATTATAACTTTCAAGAAAACTAGTTGATTCATCTTCACTTACTTCCTCTGGAATATCAATTAATCTTGTGTAACAAGCATCTGAAGGCAGACATATTGCGACTTTATTAGTATTAATTTTTTGTTCATTAATAATTTGTTTAATAAAATCACCTATGGAATTTGGGTCAGTGGGTATTGACTTATCTAAAGCTTCTTCGGGCAGCTCTTGACGAAAAATATTTTTAATATTCAACTTATTGTTATGTGATTTAGCAATTCCAAAATTTAGAAAATTATTTCCAATTTCAAGCAAAATAATTTTACTACTAATTTTTTTATAAAGTTCTAAAAAAAGAGCTTTAACATCTTCAAGTTCGTATTCGCTAAATTTTTTCTTTGTCCCTTTAGATGAATTCATAATTAACAAAAAGGTTTAGGCCTACAAAATATCCTCCTTACTGGAATCGCATTAACTGAAACACCATTTTCTGGCTTAGAGTAAAGGATGTAGATTCCTGGTTTACCTTCAGAGTCAAGCAATTTTGAATAATCACTCTCTAAAAGAGAAGTAGACTTAACACATATCTTATATGATTTTGGGATAGGTATTGTATCAATTGATGGTATATTACCCCATTCCAATGAAGGTGATCCAGTGCATTTTAGGTTGAGGATGGTATTTTTATCTATTCCTGGTTGAGAAAGAATTTCTATAATTGAATCAAAAGCTTCATTTATTTGAAAGTGATTATTAAGCTGGTCTTTTAATTCTTTATTTGATGATATAGATTCTTCCTCTAATGGTTGAAAAAATCTGGAAGTATATTGTGTCACCATTACAGTTATTCCTGTGAATGCAGTAAGCATGAATATTGCTAAAATTAATTCTGGTATTGTCATCCCTCTATTCTTTGTTTTTTTATATTTCACAATTTATTCATTAAACTTAAGTAATTTTATTTCTTGATTTATAGTTTCAATATCTGCCGAATTGAATCTACCATTTCTTAAAATTATTTTTTTTTCTTGATTTGTCAGCGGATATGTTCCAACTCTACTTAATATCTTATTAGAAATATTAATAGCAAGAAGCATAGCCACCGTAACCGCAGACATTATTACAGATCCAACCAATGCAGAAATCATTTATTTAATTCGTAGGGACAGAAAGTTTCTGTACTCTTCAAATAACATGAAAACAAATTGAAACTTTGAAGATTATTTTTCTTTATTAAAACTCTATGATTAATTTCCCTATTATCTAAAACACAATAATTTGTAAAAAAAGAACTTTCTGAAGGAGTTCCTGGTTGATATAAAGTATCATTTAAATGTTCTTTCACATTAGAACATACCCCTGAATCAGGTCCAGAATAATTATTTAAAAATCTCATAATCTTCTTGTCATTACTTGGTAAGGAAGGTGTAGATTGATAGTATTCATTTTCTGCAAATGTGCTTAAAAGCATTAAATTATTAACATTGTTTCCTACTTGCATCATTGCAGAAATACCGGAAATCATAGCAATTCCTAATCCCACATATAAGAATGTCATAAGAAATAAAAGAAATAATCCACTAAAATAATAGAGCTAAAGCTTTCCATAAATTGTCATAAGAAGTTTGATCCTCAGGATTGATCCTTTGTTAGAATCAATTTTTTCGTTATTAGATTTTACATCTATGTTATCTATCAAGATTATATTTTCCTGAAATTCAAGTTCTCTTAAAAAAGAAAGTAAATTAACAAAGTTTGTTTTGAAATTAAACTCAATTAAGTATTTTTTTGTACCTTCCACCAAAAAAGGATCTATTATTGATTTATTTTCTTCCGTATTTTGTGCTGCACTATTATCTGTATATTCTTTTACGTTTTTAGGAATAATTGAGACAAATTCAATATTATTTTTCTGACCTATAACTCCAAATTGCGCAGTCAAGGTATCTAAATTGGATTTCCCACTAATAAGTTCTATAATTTTTGATTTTTTATTACTCAATTTTTTAAATTCTTGATTAATAGTTTTATATTGTGATCTTATATTTTCTAAATCATTCTTTTTTTTAATTAACTCATTTAATTCCAAATTAACCTTATTAGATTTTATATATTGGGGGATCACAAAAAAAATAATTAATAATATTGCGATTCCTGATGATATAAAAACTGGAATGAAAGATGCAGCTTTTTCAGGAGTTATTAAATTTTCTTTTCTGTTTGTTGAGTTAATCATATTATTAATTTAATCAACACCACTGTCTATATTTTTTAGGGAATTTAATCTATTAAATAATCCTAGTGAACCAAGTTTAATTAAATATTTTTCATTTATGTCTCTATATTTAGTTGAAATTTTTGTATTTATTTTAATCAAATAACCCTTATCATTTGAATTACTGTTAAATGATTTTATTTCAATGAGGTCTATATCACTAAATTTAACTAACTCAGTTTCATTTAATTTTATCAAAAAGGAGTTTAGGATTTCTAAATATTCAGAATTAATTAACTTGGCTTTTAAAACTAGAGAATTACCTCTAGAAATAAATTCTAAAAGTTGAATATCTTTTGGAATTATTAAAGCTATTTCTTGAAATAAAGCGGAACTTGAACTTATATTAAAAATAGAATCCTTAATTTTATTGTTAAAGTTGGAAATTTGATTAAGCTCTTTCTTTTCCTCGTTTAATTTGTTTTCTAGAAAATCATATTCATCACTGAAAACTTTTATTTTGTTTTTTTTATTTTCTAAGAATTCTATTCTAAAAATAAAAGGGATTCCTAATACTAAAGATATTAAAATTAAAATAAATCCTGAAAAAATTCCTTTATTGATATGTTTTGTTGTTTCAATAAAATAAGGGCTTGCTAAATAATTAGCCTCCCGCCTCTTTCTCAGCAAATCAATTTGTTTTAAACTTCTTTTCACCATTTAAAAATAAAAACAGAAATTTAACATAATTAATCTTTAAGTATTTTGGGGGTTACTAAAATTATTAGCTCACTTTTCCTTTTTAAAGTTGTATTTTTTCTAAACAAACTTCCGAGAACAGGTATATCTCCCAATATTGGTACTTTAGATGTGGTTACATTATCCTCGTCTTTAAGAACACCAGTAAGGATTAAAGTCTCTCCATTTTTAACTCTAATAGAACCTGTATCTAATTTTCTAACACTTAAAGTACTCTGTATCCCACACCCAGGTACCGGTAAAGTTGATGTAACGGCAGAAATTGCAGGACTTAATGCAAATGTTACATAACCATTATCATCAATTTTATCAACCTTAGCCCCAAAGGTTATTCCAGCAGTCCCTTCCTTAGGTTCACATGTTACTATCCCTTCATCAACAGATTTTGAAAAACTTGTTATTACAGTCTCGCCGACTTTTATAAATGCCTCATTTTTAAAAGGTCTACCAATTGTTGCTGTTGTTAATGCATCATCTACTGAAGCGGCACCTGAAAAAAGATTATTTGGATTCTCTCCAAGAATCAATGTTGGCGAAGCCAATATCTTTGCATTCTGATTGATTATTTTAGCTTCTAACCAATTAACAAAATTACCTTCAGATATACCTGCAGTTATTATGTTTGGTACGTTACTAATCTGGGCAGAACCATTAATAGGTTCTTTATTACCAGTAATCAGACCTAGACCCCCATTATTAATTATTCTTGTATCGCCAGTTCTTAATTCAAATATATTATCTTTAATATCAGATTTAGTCAGACCAACATCAATTATTTTTACGGTTAAGGCTAGTTGTCTGTGCCTTACATCTAATGATTTTATATATTTATCGGCAATTTTAATTAGATTTTGGGGACCTATTAAGGTTATAGTTTGCAACCTTAAGTCTGCAGTACCAATTAATCCAAATAATGGACCCCCTTCTATTCCATATGAATTTTTAGGTTCGTCTTTAAATTCTTTTTTATTTACAAAACCGTCTTGTATTTCTGTTCCTTTAAGAGTTCCGCTTATTAACATTACTTTTGATACTTGTGCTCCTAATGTTGAAAGATAATCTGCAACTGAAGCAGCATTAACCTGATTAAGTCTAAAAGTTTTAGAAACTTTTGGTTTTATGCTTTTATTTAAAATATTTTTCCCAATAAAAATAATATTGCCCTCAATAATTGCCTGTAAATTTGCAGAAAATAAAATACTATTAAAGACATAAGAGATATCAGTTTTATTAAAACTCGCGGTAACTTTTGAATTGTTTATATTTTCTTTATTTTGAAGATTATTATCTTCAATTATTACTACTCCATAGTCCCCTAATTTAGCTAATAGTTTTAAAGACTCTATAGAGTTTGCTTCTTGAAGATTTAACGTTATCTTTGGTCCTTTAAGATTTACATATCCTCTTGATGAAATTCTAAATTCATTAGTTGATATAACGCTCTGAGAGGGTAAAGGTAATTTATCTAATCTATTTTCTTTTATGTTATTTATTTTGAAAGTTTCTTTTTTATTTTTAAATTTGTCACTGGAATAGTTTTTGTCTTTAGGTAAATTTTTATTATTACTATCTTTTTTTAAATAATCTTTATCG
>TARA_B100001093_G_scaffold108439_2_pt1 | contig 13691 bp, 12 predicted proteins | sample TARA_B100001093 | Tara Oceans TARA_B100001093 (sample SAMEA2623116) | marine metagenome | biome: marine biome (ENVO:00000447); feature: surface water layer (ENVO:00002042); material: "saline water (ENVO:00002010), including plankton (ENVO:xxxxxxxx)" | depth 5 m
TGACTAAGCTTAGGATTTCTTGATCACTTATATATATCTCTTTATCATCATAAGAATTTAACCGTATATCAATAATATAGAGAAAAATTCCAATAATAAAAAATATTGTTACTTTATATTTCAATGTAAGAAATAGTTATCTTTTAATCAATATTTCGCATTTGTATAGTCCCACCTAAAGGAATAACATCTACGTCAGTTTGCTCAGGTATATACCAAATTGGAGACGACCACGCTCGTTCTTGTATAGTCTCATGAAGATCTTCTCGTGGTTCAAAACCTCTGCTAATTGCATCCCAAGTGCTCCATCTACAAGTAGGATTTTCAAGAACCCTTACATAATAAAATGATTTATCTTTTGGAGAGAATTCTGGATCTTTCCATAAAGTTTTTAATTCACTTGATCCAACATTATCTGTTATTGAACAATCTGATATATTTACTCTAGCTCCATTATCTGGGCATCTATTTGTTACTGGATCGACTTCATTTCCATCTGAACAGGCAACATCGTATACCTTCTCTTTTGGTCTTCCACTATTTGAGTCTATCCATCCCTTAATAATTTGAACTCTTTGAAGAGGCGCACCATTTTTATCTTTTTGGGCCCAAACAATAAACTCAGGTGTTTTAGTTCCATTATGTAATAAATCTGCACCCATAGTGACGCCCTTTGCATAAGCCTCACTTACTAGTGAATCTGAATTTAAATCTATTGATGACATGTCATATCCAGCAAAAAAACGAACAGCCAACCTAGTACCAGTGGTTGCAAAGGTTTCTTTTCGTTTAAAGGCTTTAAATATAGAGTCTCTTGTGTTCTCTTCAGCCCAGGCAACAGCAAGACCCGATGCTCCCCATTGTGTAAATCCAGTATTTGCATACTTACCTTGTTTTAAATCGATTGTACTTAAAGGCTGATTAAATGCTCTCATATATTCAGTTAATCTATCTACATTTTCATCTGCTAAAGGAATTGAACCTCTATTTTCAGGATCTCCATCTAGCAACCCTACTTTTGACCAATAATTATTTTCATCAAATGCGCCAGCACCTGTATGTGTATCACTTGATCCAATTAATCCAAATTTATATGGATTGCCTTGTTTTGTAAATTCTAAAGTTAGGCCGCTTAAGTATGCCTCTCTTACATATGAACCCGAAGGTTTAGAGTATGTTGGAGGTCTGCTTCCAACTCTAACATCCATTATTTCAAAGTCAGCCCATTCATCATCTGGTGACAATAATGGATGTGTTTCTGAAGTTCCTTTAACTTGTGTAATTTCTACTACAGGTTCATTTCTCATTCGTTTTTCAGCATATTCAACATCTATTGCATTTGCTTTAAATGTTTCCATTTCAAACATTTGACCATTAGATCCATTCGAGTTGTGAGGCATTGAAACTGTATCAACACCCTTTTCTCTTAAATTATCCTGCCACGTCCATAAATCTTCAGGATTTGTTGAATCAATTCGAGTAAAAGGTCTTATTGGAGCTTCTGAAGAATTAAAGATTACATTTCTATGTAAATTACCACCTTCTATATCTGTTGAAGTTGTGTATTCATAACCAATAAATGTTGTAAAGTTGCCTGGATCATTATGCTCATTTGCAGACCTAGCAATATCTGCCCATGCAGATTTATGAATATCATAATCAAATGATTTTAAGGCGAGTTGTGTATTTTTAGTTCGCCATGCCCTTAATAATTTTGGATGCCAGTCTGGATATGGAAGTATTATTGTTGCACCTAAAACTGAACTAAATATATTTGATCTTTCTCCAGCAGATTCAACTGTTAAATTGTCCAATCTATTAATATTATGAAAAGGTTTTGCAAATTCATTTTGTGATATGTCAGTAGAAGTATCAGCGTAGGCTTGAATCATACCCATGTAAAAACCATGATCGGTAACAGAATAAAAGTCCAAAGGCTCTCTTAACTTCATTTCATAGCCAAGTGGGTGTTTAATACCTTCACCTTTTGCATATCTATAAGCATCATCCGGAGAAGCTGTTACACCAAAAACATAAGCATCAAACGAGTATTTCGTATGAACATGCAAATCTCCATAATATGGGTTCCTATCTTTATTGGGTGCAGGTCTTGCTTTATCAACTGATTCTTTTTCGACTGATTCATTCTCAACTGAAAAATCAACAACCTCTAAAGCCGAATCAGTTTGTACTTTTTTAAATAGACTAATTATTGGTCTGCTATCGTATACATCCACGTATACCAATCCAAGTGTTAGTATATAAAGTCCAATTATTACAATAAGAAATTTTTTTAGATACTTCATATTTCCCCCATATGATAAGTATTTTCATTATAAATTTTGACATTAGTTATGACAATATATTTGTTAATATAATTTTGATACTTTGTAATGTTTGAATAAACTATAATCTAAAATAAGCGCCTGTAGCTCAGTTGGACAGAGTACTTGGCTTCGAACCAAGGGGTCGGGAGTTCGAATCTTCCCGGGCGCGCCAAGTCATAATAAAAAAGGGAGCTTGTAGCTCCCTTTTTAAAAATAAAGACTAGTTTAGAACATATAGTTAATAGTTAATCCATATGACCTATAGGCATTAGGATAACCAAAAAATGATGATGAAGTAGGATCTGCAACAGCAGGGAATGCTGAAATTAAATATTTATCATCATTAATGTTTTTACCCCAAAACATAATTGAAAGATTTTCTTTTTCTAGACCAGCGGAAAAATTCAAAGTATCTTGAGTTTTTATTCCATTACCTGCTGCCTCTAAAATAGATTGCCAAGCTGGATTTTCTAACAATTTAGCCTCACTTGAATATAGATGGCTTAATCTAAAGTAACCATCCCAATTATTTGAACTCCAATTCCATGTCACTGTAGATGAAATAGTATCTTCGGATATATTTGAAGGCATTGTTCCTGTTAAGTCACCAGCACTTGAATTTGGAAATGAGTCATAAATAGGATCCATAAATAATCCACTAATTGCAAGATCAATTGATTCAATCGGTGACACTACCAAATCAAATTCAAAACCCTCTGTTGATTGTGATCCAGCATTAGCAAGAACAAAACCTGTGCCAATGAATGTATTTGATTGAAAGCCTTCTATTTTTTGGTCAAATACAGCAATATTTAGGTAACCTGTAGGAAGTAAAATTTTTGCACCTAGTTCAAAAACTTCAGACTCTTCTGGATCTGCATACCTTCTTCCCAATCCTGTATTAGGTCCAACCGGTGTTCCTGCTGAAGCTAATGCTGCTGTTTCAGTTGCGTCTGGTAATGAATTCCTAGAAATGTTCCATGCTGAAGCTTTAAAACCTGTAGAAACTCCACCATATATACTCGTAGTATCATTTAAAGCATAAGAAAGCTTAAATGTGTAATCTACATTATCATCTTTAGTCATACCATCTTGTGCTGAATTTGGATAATTAACAAATTGTGGCAAAAATTGTAATGCCTGTAGTGGAAGTAAAGGATTAAAAGCTGGATCTGTAGCCAAAACAGCTGCTTGTGACGGCGGAATACCCGCTGCTATTAGACCGAGAGTTCCTGCGCCTACAAAATCTAAGTTTGAAAATACGTCAGTATTTATTTGATTATATGAGACTGACTTTTCGTCTTCGATATAACTAGCTCCTATTAATGCATTAAGTTTATCTGAAATCTGAATATCCGCTTGTGCAAATATTGATTTTGTTGTGTTGTCTTGTGTGGCAACTTCGGTTGTACCTTGACCCGCTCCAAATAACAAACTATCCGGAATACCGAATGATGCTGCTACACCCGAAAGAGCACCAGGTACAAAAGCATCTATATATGGGCGCCATAAAGTTCCAAAATAAACTGATTCATTGAATACCATGTCTTCTTGGTAATAATATGCACCTAATAGCCAGTTAAATTTTTCATTATCTTCAGAGAAAATTCTAAATTCCTGTGTAACTGCTTCAAGATCTTTAGATATAGGACTTGGTGCCACTAAATCAACTGAGTCAAAATCAATATCTTGTACTTCATAGTTATATGATTCTCTATGAGATGTAATACTCTCAAATCTTAAATTACCAAGATTCTTCTCGACATATATAGAAAGACCAGAATTGTCACCATCAGATATTGGATTAAAATCAAAAAATGCTTTTTCAGTATATGGGTTATTTGGAATTATAGCTGCTCCAAATAAAGCAGGTATCGCATTAGCTGGTCCATAGCTAGTGCTTCCAACAGCACAGCATATTTCATCGTATTCGTCATAATCAGCTGTAACTCTTACAGAAAGGCCGGATTCTGGAGCATCGTATAGCAATTCTGCTCTTACGCCTTCTCGATCTCTATCATTAACAGCATAACCTGTAATTGGGTTAGATGAGTGGCCATCTCTTTTATTAAAATTTGCACTCAAGCTATAAGCCATATTTTCAGTCAGTGGGCCTGTTGTATAAAACTTACCTACTTTAGAATTATTGTTACCAAAACCTACAGATAACATTCCAGATTTTTCAAAGGAAGGTTTTTTAGTAACAATATTTATAACACCAGCGGAAGCATTTTTACCAAAAAGAGTACTCTGTGGTCCTCTTAAAACTTCTATTCTTTCCACCATAGGTAAATCTGTAATTTGAGATTGAGTTTTAGATCTATAAACACCATCAACAAATACAGCTACTGAGGGCTCAATACCTGGATTATTTGAACCATTTCCAAAACCTCTTATAAAAAAAGTAGCGTTTATAGTTGATTGATATTGTCGTGTATCTAGTGATGGTATGACAGCTTTTAGATCAAAGATATCCATCACATTAGCTTTTTCAATAGTATCTGATGTTACAACTGATACAGCAACCGGAACCTCTTGAAGTGTTCTTTCAGTTTTTGTTGCAGTTACGATAACTTCTTCAACGTTATTTTCTTGTGATTTAATAGATACTGCAGAGAATATTATTCCCAAAGTAAATACTAATTTTAATTTCTTCATTTTAGCTCCATAAATGTTTTTGCAATTATACAAGAATTATTAAGATGCTTGTACATCTCCGCCATTCTCAACCCATTCTTTATATCCACCAAGATTAAATACATTTTTAAAACCCAGATCCTTTAGAGTTTTAGCTGCTAATGCTGACCTGTAGCCTCCTGCACAATAGACTAATATATATGTATCATCATTAATTTTCATCGGGTTCTTTGGTGAATTTGGTATTAAAGTAAATTCTAGAAGACCTCTGGGTATATGGACTGCATCTTTGATAAGACCTAAATTATTAACCTCTGATTCTTCTCTTACATCTATTATTAGTGTGGGATTGTTTTTAATTATAGAAAGAGATTCTTCAAAAGATAATCTATCAATTTCATTGTTTGCTTCTTGTAAAAGAATTTCTAGTGATTTATTTTGCATGTGCTTGGCCTTCTATTTTCTTTATTTTTTTTGAAGTTGCAAGGAATACGCCCAATAAAATTGTTATGCAGCCAATTACAATACTTGTAGTTATTTTTTCCTCAAGAAATATATACCCCCATATAATTCCAAAAACTGGTAAGAAATAGGCAACAGTTGATGTTTTTACAGCACCTATTTTTTCAATCAACCGCACATAACCCAAAAATGCTAATCCAGTAGAGACTCCTCCAAGCCAAAGCACAGCTAAAAAAGCATCAAATGAAGGAACAGCACTTGGGAGATAAAAAAGTGTCATAGGAATCATTAGAAAAACACTAAAAATAATTGACCATCCAATTAGAACCAACTTATTAGTTTTTGCAGAATTTTTTTGAATAAAGACTGTAGAAAATGAATAACATGCTGCTCCCATTAAACAAAGGACAGCTGATACTAATGAAGTAGATGATGAATCTGGATTAACAAGAATCACAACACCAATAAAACCCATTATTAAACCGATAAATTGTTTAAGGGTTACTGTTTCATTTAACCAAAAATAAGCAATTATCATAGTGTTAAAAGCAGTGGTGGCATTTAAGATTGCTAACATATTTGATTCAGATTCAAAACTAGCCAATGAAAATAAAGTAAAAGGAATAGCATTATTTGTTATAGCTAATATCATGGAATGTTTCCAAATTGGATTGAGAAGTAAGAGATACTTCTTTCTTAATAAGATTGGTAGAAAAATTAAAGATGCAATTATTAATCTAGCTTGAACTAAACCAACAGCGCCAAATTCAGGAGCAGCAACTTTTATAAATATAAAAGCACTTCCCCAAATAGCTCCTAAGAATATTAACAATGTCCAATATCTTATTTCCATAATCTTAAAATAAAAAAACCCCCAAAAAATTGAGGGTTAAGAACTAATTAATGTATTAGCAGAAATTAGCCGGAAGTTAGGATTTTACCCCTGTCAAAAGGTATACCCTCCGCTTCCTGATGTTGTATAAATACTAATAGGACCACCTCCATGTTCAGGGTAGTAATAAAATGTTTAATAATCCCCTTAAAAAATTATCAAACAAGACGCCTATGTAAATTATATACAGTATGGATTCTAAATAAAGAGCTTTATTAAATTAAAATAAAAATTCTAATTGAGCTTTATGTTTAAAGTTATTTTTACTTTTAATAATTGTTTTTTTTGAAATGTTCTTATCTAAATAATCATTTAATAAATTTAAATTATTATTAAAATATTTGAATGCCAGCATCTTTTTTGTAGACTGTTTATCAATGGAATTATCAAATTCAATTAATATAGGATCTTTTTTTATATAAATAATATTGTTCATATTAATTATTATACTGTATATATATACAGTATACAAGGATCAGTCCTCTGGATGTATCAGCAAACGATTGTCATTTAGTGTTTTAAATATAATCCATAGGGTTGCTATAACAGTTAAAGCTCCTAAAAAATCACCTACTGCAAATCTAAATACAGTAATTACACTTATTGACGTTGAGTTGACCAAAGATAAATATGAGTTTACTAAAAGTCCATTTAATAATGATGAAACAATAACGACTAAAAATAAAAACTTATAGTTTTGAAAATTAACCCTTTTAAAAAATGAAAAAAAGCCTGGTGTTGCTTTAGTCCATTTAAGTAATTCTACAGCAGCAACAACTGAAAATAATGAACCAATTGAAGCAATAGACCAGCCATTCATGTAATCTAAATCATTTATTAATACAGGCCCGGAGATTTCAGCAAGGTATAATCCTGGTAAAGAATAATATCTAAAAAAACAAAACATCAACACTCTTGCGCCATGTGGTAGATAACATAAACTTCCTAACCATTCACGATTTGGATTTAAGTTAGCAAGATCTATTACTTGTAGTGGATACCAAACCGCATAACAAAACATTGAAAAAACAAAAACTGTAATTGTTACTTTAAGAGTGTGAGCCATAATAGGTTATAACAACTAGTTGTTAAGTTAGACTAGGTTAATACTAGATTGAACTCCCTTTTATCAGTTGAGGATTGATACATTTTTATTAGATCTGCGTATTCAAATTTTTTAATTGTTTTATAGACGGTAGATCTAGAGAAACCAGACTCATTAATAACATCAGAAATACGGCAAGTATAGTTATCTGTATTTTTGCAAGCTATTGTGTAATAGATTTTTTTTTCAGTCTCTGTATAGTTGATAAGGTTAAGATCTTCTTCGATATTTCTTAACATTTGAAGAATGTTTGCTAAATCCTTTGAATATTTAGAAGTCATAGAAAGATAATACCGACAAAAATATTATGAAACAAGTATTTTAGAATAAGTATAATATGCAATTAGGAGAGGTGTCAGAGTGGTCTATTGTGCATCCTTGGAAAGGATGTGTACCGAAAGGTACCGGGAGTTCGAATCTCCCTCTCTCCGCCATTATTGATTAAACTCTCTGAAATTTTGATTTAGGAATTTTTTAGTGGTTCCTCTAAATGGATTGATATCAATACCTCCCCTTCTTTGAAAACGACCACAAACCTCCAATTGAGAGCAATCAAATTTATTAAAAATATCTGAAAAAATACTTTCTACACATTGCTCATGGAAGTCACCTTTATTTTGGTATGAAATAAGATATTTTTTTAACCAATCTGTAGACAAAGCTTTGTTAGAGTAAATATATATATTTGCAAGATCTGGTTGTGACGTTACTGGGCATATAGATCTAAACCCATTAAATTTTAATATAGTATTTGGTTTTGTCTTAACAGATCTAGATTTATTCAAATTTAATAATTCTGGTTCTTTAGAAAATTGTTTTACAAAACTTATCTGAATCGATGATGATGTGATTTCTTCAATATCTTTCTTGATTGTTTTTAAGATATCTGAGTCTTTCTTAAATGATTTATTATAAAATTCATTTAAATATAACTTCATAGATTTTGATTCCACTATAAATAATGATGATGCCGGTATTATAATTTCTAATATCCTTAGTTTAGGCATTTTTATATCATCTAGATATAGAAAATCGTAGACATTCCATATGTCGTGGCCATATTTGATTAATGATTCATCTCTTTTTATTTGATCAAGTAAACGTTTTCCTCGAATACTTTTATTTGTTGTATTTTTTCCAAGAAATTTAGTCTTCATTCTCTAATTCCAGTACCTCTATTTAATAAATAAAGACAAGAGACTGTTAAGAAACAAATAAAACCACAAATCATAGAAAGTGAAAAAGATACTGAAACATCACTAACACCAAGCATACCCTCTCTAAAAGTATTAACTACATAAAGCATAGGATTTGCTTTAGATATAGATTGTAAGGTTGGGGATAGCATATTGATTGAATAGAATACTCCTCCTAAATATATTAGTGGAGTAAGAACAAATGTTGGTATTATAGAAATATCATCAAAGCTATCTGCAAATACCGCATTTATGAAACCCATTAATGAAAACATTACAGATGTTAATAAAAGAACTGAAATAGTTAACATCGGGTTAACTATTTGAAATTCTGGGTTGAAAAATAGACTGACGCAGAAAACAATGATTCCAACAAGCACGCCTCTGCAAACACCTCCAATTATAAATCCTAGCAATATGGTCCAATTGGGCATTGGAGAAATCAATAATTCTTCAATTGATTTTTGGAATTTAACCGAATAGAAAGATGAAACTACATTTGCGTATGAGTTTGTGATGACTGACATCATAATTAATCCTGGAATCATGTATTGAACATATTCAATACCATCAGTTACCTTATCAGTATCAATATTTGGACCAATTAAAGATCCAAATATTACAAAATACAAGGAAATAGTGATTGCTGGTGGAACTAATGTTTGAACCCATATCCTTAAAAATCTTCTTACTTCTTTTGAAGCTAAAGTCCATAAGGTTACTTTTATATTTATATTTTTCATTATTTTTTTATCATTTCAATGAACAATTCTTCAAGTCTGTTAGATTGATTCCTCATAGACTTAACCTTTATTCCTAGTTTATTTAGTTGATCAAAAAGGCTATTTATAGACTTATCTTTGTTAACAGCTGTGATAAGAGTTAAAGGATCTTCAACTTTTAGATCAAAGCCATCAACTACTGGCTCTTTATCTAATGGCTCTTCTAGGTCAAGAACAAATCCTTGTACATCTAGTTTTCTAAGTAAATCTTTCATACTTGTATCAACAACAATTTCACCTTGATCGATTATTCCTATATTCCTGCATAATTGTTCAGCCTCTTCTAGATAATGTGTTGTTAGAATAATTGTTGTTCCATTGTTATTAATTTCTTTTAAAAAACGCCACATATCTCTTCTTAGCTCAATATCAACACCAGCTGTAGGTTCATCTAAGATTAGTAGTTTTGGTTCATGGATTAAAGCTTTTGCGATCATTAGCCTTCTTTTGTAACCTCCAGACAATGTTCTAGCTTGATCATTTCTTTTGTCCCATAAGCCAAGTTTTTTTAACATTGTTTTAACTTTGGGTTTTGCTATAGATTTTTTTATTCCATAAAAGCCTGCTTGGGTTGTAACTATATCTATAACTTTTTCAAATTGTGAAAAATTAATTTCTTGTGAAACAACACCCAGCATAGACTTTGCTAAGGCAACATTTTTATCGATATCAATATCAAAGATCTTTACAGTGCCTGATGTTTTCGTAACAAGAGTTCCAATAATGCCTATTGTTGATGACTTTCCAGCACCATTAGGACCTAGCAATGCATAAAAATCTCCTTCCTGCACTTTTAAAGAAATACCCTTAAGAGCTATAGTGCCGCCTGAATAGGTTTTTTTTAGATTATTAATTTCTAAAGCAAAATTAGCCAAAGTTTTACTCGTGTTTTCTATTATCAACTAACAATATACAAAGTAATAAACCCACTACGATTCCTATCCATGGAGCTGCAACCATCTGACCATTTACCTCAAACTCTGCAAAAGCTACAAAGAAGCCAGTAATAATAGCAATCGCAATCTCTGAATTCTTTTTAACTAGAGACATTGCTACATATGAACAAGCTATGCCTGTTAATATTAACGTCACTGCTAAAGCTAAGATCATTAATGGTCTCATTAAGTCTATAAATGGACCAAAGAAAAATAATAAAGGTATTCCCATTAAATAATATGAACCAATTCCATCATATAAAGAACCCATTACATTCTTACCTTGTTGCCATCTTTGAACAATTATTACATGAACACCCGTCCAAAGGGCTCCCTGAGTTGGAAAGAAAGGGTTAACAATAGTACCAATAAGATTTCTTATACCAACGCTGTTATGAGCTCTGTTTATATCAATATTAACTTCCTCATCAGGCCTTTGCTTTTGAGCATCCTTAATTATTTCATTTCCTGTTACAAAATCACCAAATAAAAGTAAATATCCAATACATACTAAAGGTAATACTTCTAAAAAGTATGACCACTCTGGAAAACCAATTGAAAGTGGAGACGTCTTATCAAATACCTCACCCATTGGAGGAACAATAAAACCATTTTCAAAATTAAAATTAATTTCGCCACAGAGATAACCAACAATCGCTGCAATAATAAAACCTGGAAGCAATCCAAGTGATCCAATAATATTTAGAATCTTATTATTTTCAGCCATCCTTTTAAAAGGCTCAGAAAATGTTGTTACAGTACATATAATCAAGATTGTAAATGTAGCAATTGGAGTGCCTCCAATATATCTATCAAATTCGCTAAAAAATATTTGATAGAAGGCTGCTATTGCAGCTCCTAAAATTATTCCAGATTTTAATGCGTTTGGAATTTTTTCAATTATTATTTTCCCAAGTCCTGTAATACCTAAAAATAAAATAATTGCGGTAAACTCAATACACATCGCAGCCATATATTGAAAGCTTTCAACCCTATATTCACCATCAAAATAACCTTTAGAAATAAAAAATGCCATTACTAATGGCAATGCTGGAGTGACCCAGCCTGGAGCTAAAGGCTCTCCAAATATTATAGGACTTGAAGTAATTAAAATGCTTGCAATAAAACAACAAGCAACAGCTTGTTCAAAACTTAATCCCAATGCCATTACAACTGGAGCACCTGCTAAAGCTGTAGCACCAGAAATTATAAGACCTTGAAGAAATTCTCCGGTTAAAAATTTCATATGCACAAATGGTATTCTTAAAATAAAGGGTCCCCATTTAATACCATTTATTTTTTGTGTTTCATTCATCATTTTGATAACTCCGCCATTCCATCTTCTAAACCTTTTAATGTTAAAGGATACATCCTATTTTCAAATAAATCTTTAATAATACAAATTGATGACGTGTAATCCCAATGATCATCAGGCACAGGATTAAGCCATGCCATGTTTTCAAAATGATCAGATAATCTTTTTATCCATATATGACCAGCCTCTTCATTCCAATGTTCAATAGAACCACCGGCATTGGTAATTTCGTATGGAGCCATGGTTGCGTCACCAACAACAATAATTTTATAGTCAGATGAAAATTTATTGATAATATCCTGAACTAAAAATCTCTCTTGGGATCTTCTTCTGTTATCTTTCCATACAGATTCATATATACAATTGTGAAAATAAAAATACTCTAGATTTTTAAATTCTGTTTTAATAGCTGAAAAAAGCTCCTCGCAAAGTTTTACATATGGATCCATTGACCCACCAACATCAAATAAAACCACAACTTTGACAGAGTTTAATCTTTCGGGAACCATTTTTATATCTAAGTAACCAGCATTTTTTGCAGTAGATTTGATAGTATCATCCATATCAAGCTCTAAATCATTACCTTGTCTGGCAAATTTCCTTAAGCGTCTAAGAGCCATTTTTATATCTCTTGTGCCTATTATTACGGAATCATCTAAATTTGCGTATTGTCTTTGCTCCCAAACTTTTACTGCTTTCTTTTGACCACCTGGGCCACCTATTCTAATTCCTTCAGGGTTTTGTCCTCCATGTCCATATGGTGAAGTTCCATTTGTACCAACCCATTTATTTCCACCCTCATGCCTTTCTTTTTGTTCTTCGAGTCTTTTTTTAAACTCATCTAGTAATTTCTCAAGTCCGCCAAGTGATTTAATCTTCTTTAATTCTTCAGGATCTAGTTCCTTTTCAAATGATTTTCTTAACCAATCATCAGGAATCAAAGCTTGAAATATATCTTCCATCCTTTCAATACCTTTAAAGTAGATCTCAAATGCCTTATCAAACTTGTCAAAGTATTTTTCATCTTTAACTAAGGTGGTTCTTGAAAGATAGTAGAAATCATCTATGTTTGCATAGACTAGTTGGTTTTCTAGAGCTCCCAGTAAATCTAACAATTCCCTTACTGTGCATGGGACACCTGCAGATCTTATTGTTTGAAATAAATTAATTAGCATTTATTTAGAATTTGCTTCTCTTCTTGACATAAATGCAAGTCTCTCAAGGAGTTGAACATCTTGTTCATTTTTAAGCAAAGCCCCATAAAGTGGTGGTATTGCTTTTGAAGAATCCGCATTTTTAAGAATTTCATCAGGCATATCATCTGAAAGAAGTAATTTTAGCCAATCTATAAGCTCTGAAGTTGAGGGCTTCTTCTTCAAACCTGGTATCTTTCTTAAATCAAAGAAAATTTCTAAAGCTTCGTTTACTAATTTCTTTTTAATTTTTGGGTAATGGACTGAAACAATCTTATTCATAGTCTCCCTATCAGGAAACTGGATATAATGAAAAAAACACCTTCTTAAAAAAGCATCGGGCAATTCTTTCTCATTATTAGACGTCATTATGATCAACGGTCTATGCTTGGCTTTTATGGTTTCACCTGTCTCATAACAAAAGAATTCCATCCTATCTAATTCTTGTAATAAATCATTTGGAAATTCAATGTCGGCTTTATCTATTTCATCAATTAAAAGTACAACCTGTTTTTCAGCAGTGAATGCATCCCATAATTTACCTTTTTTAATATAGTTAGCTATATCTTTTACTCTTTCATCACCTAATTGAGAGTCTCTTAATCTTGTGACAGCATCATATTCATATAAGCCCTGAGATGCTTTAGTGGTTGATTTGATATGCCACTCAATTAACTCCATGTTCAAAGCCTCTGCAACTTCAATAGCTAAAAGCGTTTTACCAGTTCCTGGCTCACCTTTAACCAATAAAGGCCTCTCAAGAGACTGTGCAGCATTTACTGCCATACTTAAATCTTCTGTTGATATATAGTTTTTTGTACCTTTGAATTGCATTAGCTTTCCTTTT
>TARA_B100001093_G_scaffold490959_1_pt1 | contig 13648 bp, 9 predicted proteins | sample TARA_B100001093 | Tara Oceans TARA_B100001093 (sample SAMEA2623116) | marine metagenome | biome: marine biome (ENVO:00000447); feature: surface water layer (ENVO:00002042); material: "saline water (ENVO:00002010), including plankton (ENVO:xxxxxxxx)" | depth 5 m
AGTTTGTTACATGTAAATTGAAACCGTCTCTTGGGTCATTTCCAGTTGATTCAGCAGTGATAATTAATTCGAGACCTTCTTGGCCAGCAAGTCGCAGTGTATCTCCTGGTATCAGGGGTATTGGCATAAGTCCAGTTTCTCGTGAGATGGTAATTTCGCCTAAAATTTCCTCAGTTTCAGGTTGTGTAGCATTCACTTGAACTGGGCTGTTTTCCGGTCGCTCATCACCGCTTGATGGGTCAGCACCTGTTTCTTCCCATACCAGGCGAACCGTTCGGTTTTCCCATTCAGATTGTACAACTTGATAATCCCAAGATTCGTTGTGATTTGCACCAACACCTTGTCCATCAAAGAAATTTCCTCCGTTAATACCGGTGATGTTAAACCAGGTCTCTTGATGAATCACATTGACCAAAAAGACCACCTGAGTTGCATTAGCTTGGTCGCCAGTTTCTTCGATTGAACGAACAATTCCAAAAGAGCCTTGGGCATCTCCTGTTATCACGCCATCCATATGCAATTTGTCTTTCACAGTGATGCCATCTTCTGTTAACCAGTGCAGCTCGTGAATGGTGCCATTGATCATGATACTTGAGTTCTCATCCTCTTCGTTAAGGCCAAATGTACCTTGACCAATGAACTCATTTTTTTGGTCAGTTCGAACTCCATCTTCCCATCGTTCAAGTATGGTTAAGCCGTCTAAGGACACATCCATTTGAAAATCATCTTCATACAGAAGCATGTCAGCAAGTGCTTCGAATTGGGTGTGTTGCAATCTACGGATACCGTTTTCATCCCATGTTTCTAAGAAAAAGACACTGACTTCACCTGTTACATTGAGTCCCTGTCCCTCCTCATCTATATCGTGAATAGAGAGGCCTCCAGTTGCTTCAATACGCAATCTTTCAGACAATTCTCCTTCATTCATTGAGCGATTAAACCACCCTTCAGAAACATTGGCTGTAATATCGCTTTCTGAATTACCATCAAGCGTTACTAAGTGCAGTGTACCACTGCCTCGTGCGTCAAAGACTTGGGAAGTCAAAACCCCAGATTGAATTGTTTCATTCTTCCAAATAGAATCAAGCGAAAGTGAGAGTTCAGTCGAACTGTCATTGGTATTTTCCAGAGTGGTAAGGTTTCCGCTTCCCAATTCCCAAGAATTGAGCACATCTCCTTGACGCATCTGCCAACCTTGTCCGTTAAAGTCCAGCGCAAACCCTTGTTCACCTTCTTGTGTCATGTAGGTTTGATTGAGATCCCAGGAGGTCTTGAGGAGTACTTCATGGTCGGCCATCGGTTGATTCCAAGTCCCCACCGTAAAGCTGCGAATTGTTTCAAGAGGTTCCGATAACTCGTTTCCATTCCATCCATTCACCGTCACCGTCAATGTGATTTCATCACCCCATTGCAATGAGGTATTGAGCAGGGCGTGAGCGGTTCGATAGTCGTTCATGGAACTCCAGGTAAGGAAAACGTCCGTATCAATGATTGAGTTATTGTGGAGATGAATCACTTCTACATCGATGTCGTATGATCCGTTGTCGCCAAAAGTGATGAGATAGGCATGTTGATTTTCTCCGCCATCCCCTTCTACCCAAGCAGTGTTAATGATGGGAGCATTGGGTGATGTTTGAGCTGTTGCTGAAAAGACCAGAGGTAAGACCATGACCAAGAAAAGAGCAATTGCTCGTCTTGATTTCTGTGTGCTCATGGAAAGAGGTAGCGTCTGCTCCTCTTCAATACTTGCGCAGTTCTGTGCAAAGGTGATGGCGGTTGATTCTTGCAATCTAAGCGTCCATAACATATCCAAACAGCAATGGAGCAACTATGGTGGCATCGCTTTCAATTACAAACTTCGGCGTATCGATGTTGAGTTTGCCCCAAGTGATTTTTTCGTTTGGGGGTGCACCTGAATAACCTCCATAGGATGCAGATGCTTCGCTTATTTGGCAATACCAGCCCCATAGAGGAACCTTCCTTTCTAAATCTTGATTGAGCATAGGTACTACGCAAATCGGGAAATCTCCTGCGATGCCTCCTCCGATTTGGAGAAAGGCCAGAGAGTCCGTTCTCGATTCATACCATTGCGCCAACTGAATCATGTATTCAACGCCATTTTTAATCGCAGTGGGGCGTATCTCTCCTTCAATACAGCGAGCAGCAAAGATATTTCCAAGCGTTGAATCCTCCCAGCCTGGGACGAATATGGGAAGACTTCTTTCTGCAGCAGCATAGAGCCAAGAATGTTCTGGATTTGCTTCAAAAGCCGCTTCCAATGTTCCGTCTTGCAATAATTGGTAGAAGTATTCGTGAGGGAGTTTAGACACGCCATCTTTGTCAGCCTGTTTCCAACATGAGACAATATGATGTTCTATTTTTCGAAAGGCTTCTTCTTCAGGAATGCAAATATCTGTGACACGATTGAGTTTCTTCTCTAACAATTCAGCCTCGTCCTCAGCAGAGAGGTTACGCCAGTTTTCGATGGACACATAGGAATTATGAGCGACCAAATGAAACAGGTCTTCTTCTAAGTTTGCTCCAGTGCAAGAGATTCCAGCAATATGGCCTGCACGAATCAGTGGTGCCAAACTTCGACCGAGTTCAGCAGTGCTCATAGCCCCAGCAAGCGTGACAAAAATCTTGCCTCCACCGTCTAAAAAATGAGTTAAGGAACGTGCAGCACGAGCAAGTTCACCTGCGTTAAAATGACGGTAATTCTGATCGACAAATTTCCGAACAGACATGTTAAGCCTCCTCATGTAAAAAGCGAGCAACATGCTGTCTACGCTTGAGTTCAAGTGATGGAATCTCTTTCGTCAGTTGAAGATGGATATCGTCTGCTAAGGCCTCGGGGTCTGAACCACCACAAGTGAAACAATCCAAAGCCAACCAGCCACTCTCCGAATAGCAGTGAGCAGTAACGTGACTCTCGTCAAGTAATACCACCGCAGCGAATCCAACAGGAGAGAGGGAACCATCGAACGGTTCGACATGGGAATGGACCTTTCTTGCATCACTGCGTTCAACTGCTTGTTCCAGAAGTTCGAGAATCCATTGTCCATCATTCTCGGTGGGAGAGACATATCCCGTGTAATCGAGGAATACGTGGGCGCCATGTGCTTCTAAATTCGTCATCACATTCACTCCCCTTCATGCTGTTTCTTTCGGAATATCAGTTTTGATTTGTTTTCGAAAATAATCACATGGTTCTGCAACTCGCTGTTTTCCTGCTTGAGCCGCTGCAGCCTTCCATCGTCCGTCTTTTCGTGCCTTGAGTTGCGTTGCTATTACTTTAGTCGCTAACATTGCAGCGGTGAATTGTGTGAGTGGGGAATCTTCTTGGGCCACAATTTCATTGACATCAGCACTAATTACCGTCGCATTTGGGGCCGAGAAAACTGCTTCAATCGTTTCTGCTGCTCGCCAAAACGAGAGTCCTCCAGGAACGGGAGTTCCAGTGGCGGGCACGATGCTGCCATCTAATCCATCAATGTCAATGGTGAGATGAACAGGACCGCTTAAACTTCTCAATGTCTCTAAACATGAAGTCCATGCAGCTTCTCCGTGTGATGGAGATTGTGTGTCACGTGCAAAAAACGTCGTCACTCTTTGATCTTTTTCGATGAATTCAGCTTCCTGCTTTGAATATGCACGGATACCAATTTGAACCAGTTTCCCTATGCCAAGATCAAGCGAACGACTTGCAGCACAAGCATGTGAATATGGCTCCCCGTCGAGTTGTTCGCGCAAGTCGGCATGAGCGTCAATTTGCACGACAGTTAAGCGTTCGATATCCCCACCCACCATCGGATGGTGCTGCGCTGCATAGACTAAGGGCGGCAAAATTCCGTGTTCGCCACCTAAAATGAGGGGGAAACAATCACCAGCATACCAAGGTCTCAGATATCCGCTCATGTTGTCCAGTTGTTCAGCAAGGCTGTTACCTTCAGCATCCCATTCTGGTGCGGTGAAGAGAGCGGCACCAGCAGGTAGGTCTTCGCCAAGCGATGCATCAAACAACTCGACTTGAGCGCTGGCGGTGATGCATGCTGCTGGGCCTCCAGCAGTACCCTGTCCGTAAGAGGTCGTGAGTTCGTAAGGCAGTTGCAGAATTGCGACATCGACTTCGCCCCCCTTTTCGGGTAGGCCAAGGAAATTTCCCTGCACATACTCTTCGCTCACAACCTTGCCCTTACACAGGCATTTTTGAGGCTGTTGATTGATGTTGTTTAAGTTGAGTCACCTGTTGGGTTGTATGAGGCGGGCTACTCGTGGCCTCCTTATTTTGGGTGCTGGGGGGACAATATTCGCTTATTTTTTGTGTTTTCATGAAATACGAGCGATGAGTCTATATGGGTCGGATGACAATAATATACAGTGTCTGCGGAGTAAAATAGCGGGTTGGGGGAAATCAAAATGACAATGACATTATCGGAACTTACTCGAGCCATTCAACAACACATCGATCTTGAGATGGATGAAGAAGTTGCTCAAGGTATGGCAGAACACGCTCTCGGATTCTTTGGTTTTTACAATCGTATCATTGACAATGCCTTGGAGCCTACCGACCGTAACTTGTTTTACATGTTCCAAGATTATGACCTTCTCACTACTGAATCGGAAGAAACGACCCTCTGGGATGGCCGTGAGTGGAGAATCCACTATTGGAAGTTTAAACCCGACTTGCGTGAACGGGTTGAGGCTTACATGCAACGAAATTTGGATCCTGAAGAAATCGACCCCTTTGCCGATATTTACGGTGGCCAAACCAATATCAATTCAATTTGGACTCGTGAGTCTGAACGCGTAACCAATCCAAACGCCTTTACTTCGGATTGGTAACGCACCCAAGCGTTTTTGATTCTTGCTTGCTAGCGCCAGCCATGCGAGCAGCAATTTTCCTCACCTTGTGCCTGCTTCTTCCGCTTGTCCCCCTTACCAGTGCTCAAGCAGAAGACGCTCAAGGCGAGGCGTGGCCTGGCGATCCTATCGATAACCACGTGCACATGACTTGGGCAGCAATGACGTTGGAAGTCAATGAATGGGCAGATGAAAATCCCGACATTGTCAAATTAGAGGATGTTGGAAAATCCCGAGCAGGCAAGAGTCTGTGGGTTGTTCAATTATCTGATTGGTCCACGGAATTCAAGCCCAATGGAAGTTCAAAAGAAATCATCTACATCGATGGCGGCCATCATGGCAACGAGTATCTTGGAACCGCATTGGCATGGTTATCTGCCAAATATTACATCGACGGCTGGATTGAGGGTAATGAAGAAGCAATTCAGGTTCTACAAAATTCGGAGGTTCACGTTCTGATCATGCTGAATCCAGATGGCAATGATATTGATACTCGATGGAACCTCGGACAGGTTGATTTGAATCGAAATTACGACCACTATTGGAATTCGTGCCCCACAACTCAACCTGGGACATCTGCTTTTAGTGAGCCTGAAACCCTTGCCAACTCGGTTTACATGAATACCGTTGTTCCAGATGCTGACCTTTACGTCACCATGCACACGGGTGTCTGGATTATTCTTTACCCATGGGGTAAGTGGCCAGAACAGCCTCCTGATTGGGAATTGTTTCACAGCATTCGAGATGACGTAAATGGCGGAATTTCAGAGATCCCAATTCAAAATGCAAATCAAGGATTGTATCCAAACTGTGGAACAAGTAGAGACTATGGTTACGGCGTTATGGGTTTCCCTACCTTCACCTTTGAAACCGATGACGAGCAATTTGTCCCCGGTTCAGTTGAGGCTCTCAATGAACGATTAGGGGAGGAGATGGATGTTATGAAATACCTCATCAACAATGTATGGTATTGGCGTGCTCGCCTTGATGTGCAATCGATAACAATTGATGATGATACACTGACATTGGATGTTGTGAACCATGGAATGGCCTCCACTGCAAACGCCACTCTCGAATACATCGGCGAAAGTGGTGAAGTGGCATGGGTCTCACCTCTCTTCTCAGTGAACGCTACAAACAGTTCGGTTGTGTCTTTCTCAGTCAATCCGGGCATGTTTGCCGAAGATGGAATGTGGAACCTCAACTATCAAAAGCGCGTCATTAACGCTGCAACATGGGTCAATGAAACGGTCAATATTAGTGCAACGTATATCGAGACTGAGCAAGACCGTTTCCTCATTGGATACGGACTGTTCAATCCGATTTCAGTACTTGCAGCAGTGATTGGAGTCGCTGCTTTTGCTAATGAGGCTGAATCCCGCCGAAAATCTGAACAAGACGAAGGCAATGAACGGAATGACGCAAGCGAGAATTGAAATGCCGAACAGCCTACGCAAGTATAGGTGAACTCATGAAAGTAAGCGTAAGCCCCGGCCACAACATCAACGGAACCCTCATTTTGCCCCTTTTTGAAGGCTCAGAAGGAGTTCCAGAATCTCTCCAAGAAGGCCTCCACACAGCATTAAAGGGCCAAATCAACCGAATTCTTTCCGAAGGCGACTTCAAAGCCAAAAACAAGACGACAATGTCAATCATCGGCAGTGAAGGTGGCAAAGCGATGCTTGTCGGTCTTGGTAAAGAAGACGACGTAGACGTTCATGCTTACCGCAAAGCCGGTGCAGCAGTAATTGCAAACCGAAAGAAAGCTCATGGCACAGATTTGACTGTTCGATTCAGCGCAACATCTGTTGAGGCTATGGGTGCATTTGCAGAAGGAATGCTCTTGCGAGATTATTCTTACGACAATTATAAAATGCAAGATGATGAAGACGAAGAGGCTGAACTCGATGTTCGAATTACCTGTGATGAGGGTCAAGAAGATGCCCTCGCAGCACTTACCAAAATCCACGCTGGCGTTGCCTCTGGAGTTCACCTTTCGCGTGACCTCGGCAATTGCCCTCCAAACGATATGTATCCTGAAGCATTTGCAGACCAAGCATGGGAATGGGCAAAACAATACGATAACGTCAATGTAACCATCATCAATTATGACCAAGCCAAGAAGGCTGGTATGGGTGGATTGGTTGCAGTTGGAATGGGTTCTGCTCGAAAACCATGCATGGTCATCTTTGAAATGAACAGTGAGGAATCCGGTCGATGTCCAATGCTTGTTGGAAAAGGAATTACCTTTGACACTGGTGGAATCTCGCTCAAGCCTGGTGCAAACATGGATGAAATGAAGTATGATATGGGTGGCTCAGCAACTGTTTTTGGAACAATGCAAGCTCTCGCATCTACTGGACATAAAGGCAAAGTTGTAGCGATAACCTGCATGGCTGAAAACATGCCATCATCCAATGCGCAACGACCTGGCGACGTCATCACAACATTGTCTGGAAAGACCATTGAAATCTTGAACACCGATGCTGAAGGACGATTGGTCCTCTCTGACGGATTGTGGAAAGCTGGAGAGTTTGATCCAGAATACATCATCGATTTTGCAACCCTAACCGGGGCTTGTGTTGTGGCTCTTGGCCACGAAGCAACTGGACTTTGGTCCAATGATGATGATTTCCGAACACGAATTCACGAAGCAGGAAACGCTGTGGGTGAATTGGCTTGGCCAATGCCGCTCCTTCCTGCTTTCGAGAAGGAAATGACCAATTCGAAAATTGCAGACACACGAAACCTTGGCGCTGGACGATACGGCGGAGCAAACACTGCAGCCGCATTCTTGAAGCAATTTGTTCCAAATCGAAATTATGAGAAAGACGGTGAACAAATCACCTGGGCTCACATGGACATAGCCGGAACCTACTGGGGCGCAAAGACCAACTCAATGGTTGGAAACGGTGCCACTGGAATTCACGTCCGTACTATGTATCACCTCATTACCAATGGTTGAAGCGTAGCACTGAGGCGAAACTATGCATCGCCGTGCATCACTTCCTGCACGAATCAACATTCTCGGTGAGCATACAGATTATGCGGGAGGGCTCGCCCTTCCTTTTGCCGTCAATTTACGGTTGACATTGGATGCTTATGCACTGGAAGATGGCTACGAAGGAGATTCTACCGTTGTGGAATTGTGGCGTTCTGCAGGTGGATGGCCGGCACGCTTGTCGGTCGAAAGTAAAATTCCAATCGGAGTTGGAATGTCTTCATCTGCTGCTTTATGCCTTGCAGTTGTCTTGGGTGTAAACGGTGCCATGGATGCTCAAGAGGCGTGTAAAGAAGCCCAGCGAATCGAGCATGAAGTATTGAAAACACCTTGTGGACTCCTGGACCAGATGGCTATGATGTACGCAAAAGAAGGATTTGCTACCATGATTGATTTTTCAAATCATTCCACAGAATCAATTGAACTTCCTTCTTCATGGATGTTCAAATTGGTTGATTCCGGAGTTCACCGTCAACTCAGTCAAACATACCAAGGTTCTGCTGATCAAAAGGTCCGCCTTGCACACATTAACTCCGAAAATAAGCGTGTACGTTCATCTTTAGGCGCCTCGGCTCCTAACCTTGGAGTTCTTCTCAATGCCTCACACGCTTCATTGAAATCTTTGGGCGTCAGTCACCCTGATGTCGATGAGCAGGTGAAGAAGTTACAGCAAACCGACGGTGTCTACGGTGCGCGCATGATGGGCGGCGGTTATGGCGGCATGATTCTGGTCTTGGTTGAACACGCTCAAGTGCTACCAAATTACCCAGTATATCGTGCTTCACACGGAAGTATCCTTGAGGAATTTCTCGAATAAGGCAAGCCGTTCAGGCGTGCCCATGTCCCAAAAAGCCGTGTCATCCAAATGCACTGCAGCTTCGCCAGAGAGTGCACTGTACACCGTTTCTTCCCAGCTCCATTTGCCACTGTGTCCGTATTTGAGGACGGTCGATTTCTCAACAATACTTGTTCCTGCCTCATATCCATTCAGTGTCTCAGATGATTCTGAGTGTTTGTCATACAGCATTAGTCGTCCATTCTCATGCCTAAGGTTCTTGGAATCATGTGCCTGAGTAACGGTCATTGTGAGGGGTGCGTCTGCAGAGTGATGAAGTTCAATCAACGGTTTGTACTCAATCGGATGCCAGTCATCACCCCACACAAGAAGAAACCGTTGCTCAAGTAATTCCTTTGCATTCCACAGTGCACCTCCGGTTCCAAGTGGCTCCTTTTCTTGATGGAAAGTCAGTGCCATTCCAGGGTGTGTAATTCCTTCAAACTGTTCACCAAGGTGGCCTGTGAGCACTAAAGCGTTCATGCATCCTTGTGTCTTTGCCCAATCAAGAATGTGGTGAAGCATCGGTTTCCCGTTCACTTCAATCAATGATTTGGGCGTTTTTTCAGACATTTCTCCTAAACGGGTGCCTAATCCTCCTGCCATAATCACAAGTTGAGGGGTTGTATGCGCTTTCACAATCGCAGCATATTCGTGGCCGCTTTCTTTGAGGGTTCTCTTTTGTGTCTCAAATTCCACATGATATAACCCAAATCTTTGGTCATAGCCTTCTGCCCATTCAAAATTATCCATTAAACTCCAGTGGTAAAATCCTCGCACATCTATTCCGTCTGCAATGGCTTCAGACGTAATGAGAAGATGTCTGCGAATATGTTCAGGGCGCATATCATCGTCATCATCTGCAACTCCATTTTCAGTAACCAGAATAGGGATTTTGAGATTGGTGACCATGTCAAAAGCCCTTCGGAGTCCTTCTGCATACATCGGGTATCGGAAATCCGTTCTCTGCTCCCACGGTCGAATAAGTGGGTCAATCTCCACTTTTGTTGGCATGAATGGCGTGGTCAACAAATGGGTATAATAATTCACACCAATGAAATCACTGCTGCCTCGGAGTCCTTCAATTCGCTTTGAAAAGAGGGCGGACGGTGGTTTGAATTTTCCTGTTCTCAGCGCTTTTAACCAGCATTGATTGAACATACCATCAAGAATTTTCGCCTGCATCCAATGAAGGGGATTCCAACGGCGATAAGGATCGAAAATATTGATGTTTTTTACCAATCCAATTTGACATTTATCTCCATTTTTCATTGCTTTGAGTGTACGGTAGCAGCGTGCGTGAGCACGCATTAAGTTGAGTGACACCTTTCGAACTCGTTTGAACGAGCGAACACCGGGTGGGAACTCTCCCAAGACATACCCCATCGTCGCATAGACCGCTGGTTCATTGATTGTGCACCACCATTCTACACGGTCACTAAGGTGTTCAAACATCATAGAACAAAAGTTGACCCATCCGGTGATGTTTTCTTCCTTTTCAAAACCTCCACGTTCATCCCACCACAGGGGTTGAGTGAAGTGGTGTAAAGTCGCCATTGGTTGGATGCCTTGAATCAACAATTCATCGACCAAATCGGAATACCACTGGATCGCTTTAGAATCGTAATGCCCTTCCTGAGGTTCGATTCTTGACCATTCTATTGAAAATCTGTAATGTGACACTCCGAGTTCTTTGATGAGTGTAACATCTTCTTCTCTCCGATTCCAATGGTCGCAAGCATCACCGCTTAATTGCTGACTTTTAGAACGAGGCTCAAAGGCAGACCAATTGTTTGTATTCCCTCCCTCAATTTGGTGTGAAGCAGTAGCTACGCCCCACATGAACTCTTTGGGAAATGCACTCCCGTCTTTCAGTGAACTGTAATCAACAGTATCCCACTGGCGGTGTTCTTCAGTCCACACATGCTTTCCAATGATGGAATAGCCATGAGGGTTTTGTTCACCGCATAAGTCGAGCAAAGCACATGCATCAAGGTGCGGATAGCGGGAGTCGAACCCGCGACAAGAGGTTGGAAACCTCCTATGTTACCACTACACCATATCCGCATGATGTGAATATTTGTCCGAGCAACCTCTCCTCTTTGAGTGAATCGGTCTTTCAATTACCAATTCACGGCACAGGTGGGCGAGGTGGAGGAGGAGGTGGAGGCACTCTTCCATCTACGCCAAATGCTTGGCGTAACTGAGGTGGTTGTGGATTATTTAATCGCGCTAAACGAGCGGCAATAATTTCACGAGCGTGTTCAGTACGCTCATCTGCAAGTCGAGCTTTCGAAGCATTCCCACGAATAATCAGCATTCCCATCAAGAAAAAGAGTACTAATCCTCCAATCATGGCTTGAATTATCGGCATCTCTAACATGTTGTTCAGCGTGCTGGATTGGTCGGAAATCAAATCATTTTCATCAACGATTCGAGAATCAAACACGACAAGATTGACTGTGTCCGAAGACATTGCAAATTCAACACCGGGTTCCCTTACGGTGACATACATCTGGAAGTTTCCATTGCTTCTGCCTTCTCCATCAAACCTTACATTTTGCGTCAATCCTTCTCCATCAGGGAAGGTCAAAACATGGACTGATGTTGCAGCAATAATCGAAGAAACTGGCTGCCATTCGACTCGGAGGGTGACCCCAGACAATTCACTGTCAACTCTGCAGCTGAAGGAGAAGTAATCTTCTCCAGCGAGGTCGAGTTCCATGTTTTCTGGCGTGCAGGAAATACTGGATTCTGCCACATTTCGCATTGGGTCATCAACCCAATGATCAGGTCGTGAAGCGCCTGGCGTATTGTTATCACCGTATCCATCACCGTCAACATCCACCCATTGGGTTGGCTCATTCGGGAATGCATCATCGGAGTCAGCATAGCCATCTGCATCGCTATCCACACATCCTTGTGCAATGCCTAAATCTGCAGTTCCGAACTCATTTGGACAAACATCACCATCGACCCCATCTGCATTATCGCCATATCCATCACCATCTGAATCAAACCATTGAGTTGAATCATTGACCCATAAATCATTGATGTCGCTTGCTCCATCGCCATCAGCATCGGGACATCCAAAAACATCAATGAACGATGTTCCGATGTTTAAACTACAGTTATCCGGTTGCGTTCCATTTGGATTATCCCCAAATCCATCACCATCAATGTCGGACCACTGAGTTGGTTCATCAGGGAATGCATCATAACTTTCAGAGGTTCCATCGTTATCGCTGTCAGGGCATCCGTAGGCGCCAACATTGGAGTATCCTTCTTGTGAAGGGCATGCATCAGGTAGGGTTCCAGAGGCGTTATCCCCGTATCCATCACCGTCGCTGTCAGCCCATTGTGTTGGGTTAAGAGGCAAAGCATCTGCGCCGTCCGAACTGTTGTATCCGGGTGCATCTCCAATCGGTAATGTAGGATCAGAATATCCGTCGCCATCGGTGTCAGGACAAGCTGTTCTATCTATCGTAGAATTTCCAGCCACTTGGAAGCAGTCATCCTCAAGATCATCAAATCCGTCACCGTCGGTATCTTGGCTGCGAGTAGGGTCGTTTGGGAAAGAATCACTTTCATTTGACATTCCGTCCCCATCATCATCGACACATCCGTATCGATCAATGGTTGAGTTTCCTGGAACACCGGGACATGCATCAGGTAGGGGGCCTGAAGCATTATCGCCGTATCCATCGCCATCTTGGTCAAGCCATTGATGAGCAAGATCTGGCAATTGGTCAAGGACATCGTCCCATCCATCGCCATCTGAATCTGGGCATCCCATTTGGTTACCTTTCGTCGAATTTCCAAAGTTGTATGGGCAGGCATCAGGGGTAGTGCCGCCTGAATTATCACCAAATCCATCACCATCAGAATCGAACCATTGGCTATAGTCATTGATGAAAGCGTCTTCGAGGTCTGCCCAACCATCACTGTCAGTATCGACACAACCAAAGGTGTTATTCGCCCATGATTCGCCGTATACATTCGGACAATCGTCGGCTAGGTTTCCAACGGGATTGTCTCCATATCCGTCACCATCTGAGTCGGTTGATTGGGTTGGATCGGTTTTGAAAGCGTCAGATCCGTTGCCGACCGGAGTCCAGTTTGGATCAGGGTCCGAAGTTCCGTCTCCGTCTGTGTCAGGGCATCCAATTCTGTCAGTGGTTGAATTTCCCCAATAGAGAGGACAGTCATCATCGATTTGATCAGCATGAGTGTCACCATCGAAATCGGACCATCTTAGTTGGTCATTTGCTGCGAAGTCTGCGCCATCAGCCACTGTCCAAACCGGACCATTGGTTCCGCTTGGGTCTGGATCTGAATAGCCATCACCATCGGAATCTGGACATCCATACCTGTCTGCCGATGAGTTCCCATTGGCGAGAACACAGCTATCTGGGAATACTCCTATTGGATTATCACCGTATCCATCACCATCACCATCGCTCCACTGTGTAGGTTCATTTGGCCATACGTCCGCTCCATCGCCGACAGTGTAAACCGAGCCATTATTCCCAAGCGGGTCAGGGTCCGAATATGAATCTCCATCGGAATCTGGGCAACCTTTGCGGTCAGATGATGAAGTTCCTGCGACACTTACACAGGCGTCTGGGTTTGAGCCAGTAGCGTTATCACCATAATTGTCTGAATCTGTATCGTTCCACTGCGTGTCATCGATAGGGAATGCATCTGCAGTTCCAATCGGGTGAGCAGGCCAACCAATATCTGCATCAGAATATCCATCCTCATCACTGTCAGGACAGCCCAAACGGTCGATGTACGAACGATCGCCTATTCCATTATCGTTTACACAGGCGTCGGGATTATTTCCACTTTGATTATCTCCGTATCCATCTCCGTCGGAATCGAGCCATTGGGTCGGGTCGTTCGGGAATGCATCAGCGAATCCAGTCGGGTGAGCGAGCCATAGCGAG
>TARA_B100001093_G_scaffold181931_1_pt1 | contig 13643 bp, 13 predicted proteins | sample TARA_B100001093 | Tara Oceans TARA_B100001093 (sample SAMEA2623116) | marine metagenome | biome: marine biome (ENVO:00000447); feature: surface water layer (ENVO:00002042); material: "saline water (ENVO:00002010), including plankton (ENVO:xxxxxxxx)" | depth 5 m
TTACAAGAAGCCGAAAATGAGGCTGAAGAGGAAGTCGAGATTGAGGTTGAGCGCGAGCTTATACTAATGACAACCAATCACAACAAGGCTTTTAAAGGCAGTCACATATCCAATAGCGATTTGTCTAATTTAAATTTCCAATACCCGTCGGTCTACAACTATAAAGAGGGCTTGAGTGATTTTGGTAAAAACTACAATTCCCGTTATGGAAATTACCCCAGCCGTTACGCTACGCGAGGTTTTGATTTAGCCCTTGATCTATTACTTAGACTGGCAGCATTTGAATCCTGTTATGAGGAATTGACAAACACCCAAACAAAGTATTTAGAAAACAAGTTCAAATATGCTCAACCCCAGAGCGGTGGTTTTATTAACCAATCGGCTTATGTATTAAAATACCAAGATTTGTTCATACTCAAAATGGAGGATTAAGTCTTCCATTTAATATTACATCCAATACTGGGTTTTTGCGGCATCTTATTTGAAGTATGAGTTAACAAGCAATCCATGGCGTGCTTTAAATCTGCAGCATTCACATCCAGCCCATTACCAGGCCTGGAGGCATCCATTTGACCGCGATAAATCAGTTCTAGGTTTCTGTCAAACAAATAAAAGTCCGGTGTGCAAGCGGCGTCATAGGCTTTCGCAGTTTCTTGTGTTTTATCGTATAAATATGGAAATGGATAGCCTGTATTTTGGGCTTGTAATTTCATTTTATCTGGACCGTCTTGTGGGTAGTTTTCAACATCATTACTCGAGATTGCAATAAAATTTATTCCTCGAGCTTGGTAGTCATTGGCAATTGCAACAAGGGTGTCATTGATGTGAATTACAAAGGGACAGTGGTTACAAATAAAGGCAACCAGTGTGCCTTCACTGCCTTTAAGGATATCTAATGTTTTATAGGTGTCACTTTTTGTGTCTAATAAATTGAAGCTTGGGGCTTTGGTGCCAAGGGGTAACATATTTGAGGGTGTTCTAGCCATGGTATTGTATTTTTAATTATATCTTTACGCGGTAAAGTTAAGCATTAAATGTCTGAAATTGTATTTGAAGATTTTCAAAAAATCGACTTAAGAGTGGGGACCATTGTAGCGGTTCAAGATTTCCCAAAAGCACGAAAACCCGCTTATAAATTAAGCATTGATTTTGGTCCCTTAGGGATCAAAAAATCTTCAGCTCAAATCACAACACTCTACAGCAAGGAGGCTTTGGTAGGCAAACAAATAATTGCAAACGTCAATTTTGCAGAAAAGCAAATCGCAAATTTTAAAAGCCAATGTTTGATTTTGGGGGCGGTAGACAAAGACAAAGTGATTTTGTTAAACCCATTAATAAAGGTTCCAAACGGCTCCACTGTTCAGTAACCCAATCCATTCAACTCAACAAAACTTCAAATTAAAACCGCTTTTTATTGGTTTGTTATGCGAGAATTTTAATTGTTTATAAATTTTTATTCTGTATTGTGATCACTGATTATTTCTTCCCCCTTTTTGTCAAAAATAAAGCTTGTCATTTCCTCAAGGATGGATTTAAACGCATTGAAATCTTCTTTGTAGAGATAAATTTTATGCTTTTTAAAATGGAATGAACCGTCTTCGTTTGTGAACTTTTTACTTTCGGTTATGGTTAAGTAGTAGTCTTCAGCTTTCGTGGCTTTAACGTCAAAAAAATAAGTTCTTCTTCCAGCTCTCAAGGCCTTTGATAAGATTTCCTGTTCTCTTTGGTACATATTTAGTTATTAGAAGATGTGTGATTTTGGATCAAAAATGAAAAAAAATTATGAACTCGCCAACTTTTTAGTAATGATAATTTAGGCGACCCATCAAATGTAGTTTCTAGCTTGTAGATTCCTGCAACTGTTTTTCATAAAGGGCTTTGTAATAGCCCTCTTTAACAATTAATTGATTGTGTGTTCCTTGTTGAATAATTTTTCCAAGTTCAAGCACTATAATATGATCGGCATTTTTTACAGACGAGATTCTATGACTTACAATAAGCGTTGTTCGGTTTTTTGTAATTTTGTTGAGGTTTTTTAAAATTTCTTTCTCGGTTTCGGTGTCTACAGCTGACAAACAGTCATCCAACAACAAAATCCGTGGCGTTTTAATAAAAGCACGGGCCATAGAAATACGTTGCTTTTGTCCACCTGATAGAGTGATACCACGCTCGCCCAAAACAGTCTCGTAACCCTGACTAAAATTTAATATATTGCTGTGTACAACGGTACTTTTAGCAGCTTCAATAACAGCTTTATCGCTAGTATCGTCCTTGCCAAATTTAATGTTGTTATTGATAGTATCAGAGAACAAAAAAGGGTCTTGTGGGACATATCCAATACTGTTTCTTAAATCGTATAAATTGAGCTTTTGAATGTCTTTGTCATCAATTTCTATAACTCCATCAGAGCAATTGTACATACGACCAATCAATTCTAAGATGGTTGATTTTCCACTTCCTGTTTTTCCAATAATAGCCAGTGTTTTACCATTCTCAACTTCAAAGCTAATACCTTTTAAGGCTTCAATACCTGTATCAACATACTTTAAATGCACATCCTTAAAAGAAATCTTACCTAAAATCTTTGTGTTAAATTGGTTGGTGTTAACAACCGTTGGCTGGCTTTTCAAAAATTCATTGATCCGCTTCTGTGAGGCCTCTGCCTCTTGTATAAGAGACGTAACCCATCCTACCGAGGCAACTGGCCAGGTCAACATATTGACATATATGATAAACTCAGCAATGGTTCCAAGCTCTTTAATTTGACCATCGATATACTGCATTCCACCTACGTAAATAACGATCAAATTACTGGTCCCTATCAGCAATAGCATAAGGGGATAGAAAAAGGCTTGAATTTTTGTGAGATCAAGTCGTTTTCTACGTTGGCTGTTAGAAAGTTGGGTAAAATCATTTTTTGTTCGCGCTTCAAGTGTATAGGCCTTTGCAATTGAAATTCCACTGAATATTTCTTGAGTTGCAGAGGATAATGTTGATAGATGTGCTTGGACGATGGTACTGCGCTTGTGGATAAATTTACTTAGAAAATAAATCGAAACAGAGAGGATGGGCAGGGGTAGAATGGTATACAGTGTGAGAGATGGAGCCTTGCTGTACATATAAATGACTGCTACAAAAAAAAGTGTTATCGTGTTAATGGTATACATCAATGCTGGTCCAACATACATTCGTACTTTTCCAACATCCTCTGTGATTCGATTCATCAAATCCCCAGTTCTGTTTTGTTTGTAAAAGGGCAGACATAGGAATTGATAGTGGTTGTAGATTTCATTTTTTAAATCAAATTCGATATATCTAGATACGTTGATTAGAGTTTGGCGCATTAAAAAAGTAAACACGGCAGTGGCCAATGCCGCTCCGAGAATTAAAATAATTTTGAAACGAACCGCTGCTTTGAAAGTATCTTCAGAGACTGGACTCTCTATTTGATTTGCCACTAGGGTGACAACATCTCCAATAAGTTGAGGGGTAAACAGCGAAAATACTTTAGCGCAAGCAACAATGACCACTCCCAGTAGAACTTTGTACTTGTACTTGCGAAAATATTTATTTAGGTATTTTAGTTCTTTCATCGCATCGATCTGTTGCAAAGATACTTTATAGTATTTACTAAATATGTTATAAAAAAACTATTTTTTTCGATTACTCAAGTCTAAATTAATACTATTTTTGTAGCGCAAATAAAATTAAATTGCCGTGTAGTTGATGGCAGTTTGGTTCACTAAGTTCTTTATCAGTATGCTCAACAGACGACACATTCGCGCAAAAGTTATGCAGGTTTTGTATGCACAAAAAAGCAATGCAACTGAGGCTGATCTCACTTTACAATTGAACGACAGCATGCAAAACATGTACAATCTATATCTTTTGATACTGTCTTTGCTGATAAAATTGAGACAACGTGCCGTCGACCATCAAAAGAAATCTCAAAAAAAGTATTTAAAAACTGAAGCGGATATAAATCCAAACATGCGTTTTATTGACAATGCATTGTTGGTGAATCTCGATGAGAATAAAGCTCTGAAATCAAAATTTAAAGCCCATAAAATTGACCATTGGCAGTTGGATGGTGAGTATGTAGAGTTGATTTATAAAGGTTTGATCCAAAGCGATCTGTACAAATCTTATATGCGTTCCCCAGAAAAATCTTTCAATAGCGATGTGACTCTTACAACGGAAATTTTTAAACAAATCATTGCCCCCAATAAAAAACTATATGACTATTTTCAGGACAAGAGTATTACTTGGATCGATGATTTTCCAGTGGTCAATACCTTTATCGTTAAATTATTTAAAAAATTCAGTTCCAATTCAAAAACTAATTTTTTTACCCCCAGTTTGTTCAAGGATGAGACTGATGAAAATTTTGGATTTGAGCTTATGAAAGTTACACTAGAAAACTGTGAAATTTATAACTCAAAAATAATTTCCAAAACAAAAAATTGGGATGAGGAACGCATTGCGAAAATTGATTTTATTCTCCTTCAAATGGCCCTCTGTGAATTTCAAGAATTTCCAAGCATTCCCATCAAAGTCACAATCAATGAGTATATAGAAATTGCAAAGGAATATTCAACCCCTAAAAGCAACGTTTTTATCAATGGTGTTTTGGATAATATTGTCAAGGAATACAAAGAGGAGAAAAGCTTGAACAAGAAAGGGCGTGGTTTGATGTAATTTTATTAAATTTACTCCCAATTTGATAACAATTAAAAAATAAGATATGAAAAAACTAATCCCAGCCTTTTTCGCAATGGCGTTGTTGCCAATGAACTCCTGTAAAGAAAATGCCGCTGAAAAGGTCAATCAGGCCAATGTAGAGATGGCAGCCGAACGCGATGCCCAAAAAATTGTTTTTCCAACAATAAATTTTGATAAGACTTCCCATGATTTTGGTGAGATTGACAATGGGACAGCAGTAGAAACTGTGTTTTCATATACCAATTCAGGAAGGTCTCCATTGGTTGTAACTGATATCAAAAGTTCTTGTGGATGTACAGTCCCTCAAGGCTGGAGTAAAGAGCCACTAATGCCTGGTGAATCTTCTCAATTTACCGTCAAGTTCAATGGGAAAGGTGCCAATAAGGTATCTAAGACAATTACTCTAACCACCAACACTGAAAATGGACGAGAACAAGTTCGCATTTCTGCCTTTGTAAAGCCAGATCCCAATGCAACTGTTCCTGCACCGATACTAAAGCAAACAACAAAATAAAAATTAAAACATTTCCATGGAAGCATTGAGTAATTACATGCCTTTGATACTGATATTATTGGTTTTTTACTTTTTTATTATAGCGCCACAGATCAAGCGCAGTAAAAAAGAAAAACAATTTGCTGCGGCATTGAAAAAGGGAGACCGTGTCATCACAAAGTCAGGGATGCATGGTAAAATAGCTGCATTAAATGACAAGGATAACTCATGTGTCATAGAAACTTTAGCCGGAAAAATTAAATTTGAACGTTCAGCACTTTCAATTGAACTGACTCAAAAATTAAATGCCCCTGCTAAAAAATAACAATGTCGTTGTTGTATTTAAAAGCTTGCGATTGCAAGCTTTTTTTATTGGTAGCGTTTTTGAGTCAATTCCGCAATTTTACAAATTACTTTTGTGGCACTTAGGATGCTTTCCAAAGGAACGTACTCATAGCGGCCATGAAAATTGTGACCCCCTGCAAATATATTTGGACAAGGCAAACCCATATAACTCAATTGTGAACCGTCTGTCCCCCCTCTGATGGGTTTGATCAAAGGTTTTATGTCCAAGCTTTTCATGGCTTGTTCAGCAATATCAATGATGTGCATAAGGGGCGTTACTTTTTCTTTCATATTGAAATATTGGTCTTTTATTTCGGCGGTAAAACCCACCTCTTTAAATTCATTATTCAATTGATTTGTAAGCGAAACCACCATTTCTTTTCGGGCTTTAAAGCGCAACAGATCGAAATCTCTTATGATGTATTTTAAGATTGTTTTTTCGACTTTACCTTCAATGCTGTGCAAGTGAAAAAATCCTTGGTATCCTTCTGTGTTTTCTGGTCTTTCGTTTATTGGTAAACCTTGAATGAATTTTTGGGCATAATACATTGAGTTTATCATTTTTCCCTTTGCATAGCCGGGATGAACAATCTTTCCTTCTATGCAAATTTGGGCGCTGGCCGCATTAAAATTTTCAAATTCTAGTTCACCGATTTGACTGCCATCCATGGTATAGGCCCATTGGGCTCCAAATTTTTCGACATCAAATTTATGGGCACCACGTCCAATTTCTTCATCTGGGGTAAAGCCTACTTTTATAGGACCATGCTTTATTTCAGGATGATTTACAAGATATTCCATCGCACTAACAATTTCACAAACCCCAGCTTTATCGTCAGCCCCTAAAAGGGTATTACCATCTGTTGTAATGAGTGTTTGTCCCTTGTAAAGCAGTAAATCTTCAAAGTAGTCGGGAGATAATACGATATTTTTTTCTGCATTTAAAACAATGTCCTTTCCGTTGTAATTTTCTATAATTTGTGGCTTGACATTGGCAGCGGTAAAGTCTGGGGAGGTGTCAAAATGGGAAATAAACCCAATGGCAGGTACTTTGTGATTGACATTTGATACCAAGGTTCCCATTACATAGGCATTGGCGTCGATACTGACATCAGAAAGTCCGATATCTTTCAATTCTTTGGCTAGTTTTTTAGCCAATTTCCATTGTTTTTCTGTGCTGGGGGTGGAGTTGGACTTTGGATCGCTTTCCGTGTCAATTTTGACATAGCCTAAAAATCGTTCTAAAATATGTTGCTTGTCAAGCATTGAGATCGTGTTTTTTCCAAAAATAGCCAACAGTTGTCAAAGCACCAAGTCTTGGAGTTCTTTCTTTTTTAGTGTTACAAATTAATGTATTTTTGTAATCAAACGCGCTTCCATGTACAAGTCGATCATTCGTTCCTTCCTGTTTAAGTTCGACCCAGAGGCTGTACATTATTTTACATTTGACCTTATAAAAATATTTTTTAAGATTCCTTTTTCGGCCCGTTTGGTCAGAAGCCTCTTTCATGTCAATCACCCCAATCTCGAGCGTGAATTGTTTGGGCTTAAATTTAAAAATCCTGTAGGCTTGGCCGCTGGTTTTGACAAAAATGCTCTTCTTTATAACGAACTTGCTCATTTTGGGTTTGGTTTTATTGAAGTTGGTACCGTCACTCCAAAAGCACAAGACGGCAATCCAAAAAAACGTCTTTTTAGATTGAAAGCTGACAATGGATTGATCAACCGCATGGGCTTTAATAATGCAGGGCTTGAAGCCTTGATCGCAAGGCTTAAAAAGAATAAAAACAAAGTCATTATTGGGGGGAATATTGGTAAAAACAATCACACATCGGCCGACCAATACACTGAGGATTATGCCCAGTGTTTTAAAGCGCTACATCCCTATGTAGATTATTTTGTTTTAAATGTCAGTTGTCCCAATGTTGGCAGTCATGCCAAACTTACAGACAAAGATTATTTAACGGAACTCATTACGGAGATCAAGCGCCTAAACTCCGAATTTGATATTCAAAAACCCATACTTTTAAAAATTGCTCCCGATTTAAACCAACTGCAACTGGATGAAATCATAACTCTGGTTAGTGAAACAAAAATTGCTGGTGTCATTGCTTGCAATACCTCAATCTCCAGAGTGGGTTTAAAGACACCCAAGACCGTTTTAGAGACCATCGGTATGGGGGGGTTGAGTGGACAACCCATTAAATCTAGAAGTACAGAAGTCATCCGCTATTTATCGCAAAAGAGCCAAAAAGCATTTCCAATTATTGGTGTTGGGGGTATTCACTCCGCACAAGATGCGTTAGAAAAAATCGAAGCTGGTGCCGACCTGGTCCAAATATATACGGGTTTTGTATACGAAGGACCGGCCCTAATAAAGCGGATCAACAAAGCCCTAATCAACAGAACAAATTAGGGTATTTTTGGATTTTCAAATTTTAGCTTCCTTTATAATTGCCACCACAGTATTGGCCCTTTCTCCAGGCCCAGACAATGTTTTTGTACTTATTCAAAGTGCCCGCTACGGTAAAAAATCGGGCATGGCGGTTGTTGTTGGTTTGATGTCTGGCTGTTTAATTCACACCTCAGTTGTAGCTTTTGGCCTTTCAACCTTTATAGAATCCAATGAAAATCTCTATTTGATTTTAAAGATATTTGGCTGTAACTATATGCTTTTTTTAGCCTTTAAAGCACACAAATCAAAAGTTGAGTTGAATGCTAGTAAACAGAAGATACCCATGAGCGGTTTGTTTAAACTGTTTAAACAAGGTTTTGTTATGAATGTTTTAAATCCCAAGGTCTCCATTTTTTTTCTGGCTTTTTTCCCAGCTTTTTTGTTTAGTAAAACAATGCCACTTTTTACTCAATTTTATATACTGGGCTTTTTATTTATAATGGCATCTTTTATGGTTTTTAGTACCTATGTAATACTTTCGAATTATTTTTCAAAATTATTTTTTAAGTCCAACAGAAGATTATTGCTTCTAAAACGCCTTCAAACAGGTTTTTTTGTAGGCATTGCTGTTGTGATTTTAACAGCTTGATTTTAGAAGTATCTCTCTAACAGCGTTTGTTGTTGTTCAATGGCCGTTTTAAACTCCTTTTTCATAGCATCAACCAAGGCCCCAACTGATGGGTTGTCAGAAATATTGGTCACGCCCTGACCTGCTGACCAAATGGTACTCCACGCTTTGGCCTCTTTTTCCATGGCTGTGAGTTCGTTTCCAAAATCTATTTTTTTAGTTTGTTTTAGCATTTCTTCGCTTATCCCCATGGCTTCTAGACTGGGCCGTAAAAAGTTCGCTGAAACCCCTGAAATTGCGGCCGTATAGACGATATCACTCGCACCTGAGTCAATGATCATATTTCTGTAGTCCTCAGTTGCTTTACTCTCTTTGGTGTTTATAAACCTTGTACCCATATAGGCCAAATCAGCTCCCATTTGCAGCGCCGAGGCCACGTCGCGCCCATTGCTGATGCACCCTGAAAGTAGAATTGTTTTTTTGAAAAATTGTTTTATTTCAGCAATAAAAGGCATGGGATTTAGAGTGCCTGCATGTCCACCAGCGCCAGCCGAGACTAGGATCAGCCCATCGACACCGGCTTCAGCTGCTTTTTCTGCATGCCGTTTTTTAATGACATCGTGAAAAACCATTCCCCCATAACTATGGACGGCCCCCACTAGTTGAGGTACGGCTCCCAATGATGTAATGATGATGGGGACTTGGTGTTTGATGCAAATGGCCAAGTCCGCTTGTAACCTGGGGTTGGTTTGATGGACAATTAAGTTGACTCCAAAGGGCGCTGCTTTGCTGCCAGTTTCTTCTTCAAAGGTTTTGAGTGCTGTTTTTATTTCAACGATCCATCTTTCAAAACCTTCTGAGCTGCGTTGGTTGAGTGCTGGAAAGGTTCCCACAATTCCATTTTTACAGCACTCAATGACCAATTTCGGGCCGGAGATTAAAAACATGGGGGCTGCAATGACGGGTAGGGATAGATTTTTAAATAATTTGGGTTGATTCATTTTTTATTTTGTTTGTGTAAAGCTAAATATACTAATTTTTAAAGACCCTATAATTTTCAATAAAAAATTAATTTTATTGAAAAAAACTTAAGTTAAAAATAAAAATATTGACAAATTGAGAATTTATTGCAAATCAAACCATTAAAGAAGAGAGCTTTCTTATATTTGCTCAGCAACATAAAATCATATGGCTGTAAAACCAAAGTTAGAACGTTTTAAACAAAATGTGCTGTCAAAGTTTCAAATCTACAACAGTATATTTATGACTTTGCCATTTGATCAAATTACAAAAACAGGGGTGTTGCTGCCGTTGTTTCGTGAAACTTGTGAAAATGGTTATGCTGCCGGTGAAGATCCCAGTACGATAGTTGAGACCTTTTTTAAAAAATACCAGGCCAGGCGTACCAAAAAAAGTCAGGTTAAATTATTGTTTCGTTTTATTCAATATATTGAACGTCAGGTGGTCCTTTTTGACGCTATCGAGGACGCAGCTTTCCCAGTCATTAATAATATGGATGGAATTGGAACTGTTCGAAGTTTAAAAGAAAAAGCATTTTCAGAAAATAAAATTGAAGCCCTCAAAGAGTATTTGAATGAATTCAAGGTTCGCATTGTTTTAACAGCCCATCCCACACAATTTTACCCAGGTTCTGTCTTGGGAATTATCACCGATTTGACAGAAGCAGTCAAGGCAAGTGACATGGAGCGCATCAAAAATCTTTTGGCTCAACTAGGAAAAACGCCTTTTTTTAAGCACAAAAAACCAACACCTTATGACGAGGCTGTCAATCTTATTTGGTATTTAGAGCACGTTTTTTACGATTCCTTTGGCTCTGTCTTTGATTATATTCAGCAAAATATTTACGACAATAAAACCATTCAAAACGAAATTATTAACATTGGATTTTGGCCGGGTGGTGATAGAGATGGCAATCCTTTTGTACTTCCTGACACCACCCTTAAAGTAGCATCTTTATTAAAAGAAACACTGCTCAAAAAATACGTTTTAGACTTAAAAAAACTCAAACGAAAATTAACCTTTACTGGCGTGGAAGATCGCCTCGTTGCTCTTTTATCAACCCTGAATAAACAACGAGTTAAGCCTGATAGTTTTGATTTTGATTTCTTCGTTTCAGAGCTTAAAGCCATAAAAAAAACAGTTGTTAAGGAACATCACGGCTTGTATATCAATGACATAACAAGTCTCATTAATAAAACCCAATTATTCGGTTATCACTTTGCATCACTCGATGTGCGTCAAGACAGCCGTATTCATCACACAGTTTTTTCTAGAATTGTCGAAAGCTGCATTGAAAAAAATAATGGAATTTTCCCAAATAATTACAACCAGCTAAACGAGGAAGCACAAATTGATGTTATTTCAAAACTGGATTCAGAGCTCGATATTTCAATTTTTAAAGATGAATTGGTCTACAATACTCTGAAAACGATTCAAGTGGTTAAATCCATTCAATCTAAAAACGGGGAGCTCGGAGCCAACCGTTACATCATCAGCAACAACCAGACAGCCTTAAACGTTATGCAGCTTTACGCCATGTTGAAATTGGTGGCATTCAATGACAAACTTAGTATTGATATTGTTCCGTTATTTGAAACCGTCAATGACTTGGAAAATGCCCCTAAAGTGATGGCGCAATTGTATAAAAATAAGGCTTATAAAGCCCATCTTAGATCTAGGGGGCAAAAACAAACCATTATGTTGGGCTTTTCTGACGGTACCAAAGATGGTGGATATTTTATGGCCAATTGGGCCATCTTTAAAGCCAAGGAAGCCTTGACATCGGTTTCCAAACAACACAATATAGATGTGGTATTTTTCGATGGTCGTGGAGGTCCTCCAGCCCGTGGTGGTGGTAAAACCCATCAGTTTTACGCGTCTCTAGGACCCACAATACAAGATAAAGAAGTGCAACTTACCATACAGGGTCAGACCATCAGTTCTAACTTTGGGACCCCAGATTCTTCAAAATATAACCTTGAACAATTGATCAGTTCAGGGCTTTCCAACAAATTGCAATCCGAAGTAAACAAAGATTTTTCAGACGCAGATCGCAAAACAATGGATGCTTTGGCATCACTGAGTTATCAAGCTTATCAAGATTTTAAGGGACACCCTAAATTTATCCCTTATTTGGAACGCATCAGTACTTTAAAGTATTACGGCAAGGCGAATATTGGAAGTCGCCCTTCCAAGCGCTCTAAGTCGGAGGCATTAATTTTTTCAGATTTAAGGGCCATTCCCTTTGTGGGCTCTTGGAGTCAGCTCAAGCAAAACGTTCCAGGATTTTTTGGTGTTGGTACTGCCATTCAGGCTTATGAATCTCGTGGGGAATTGGACAAAGTGATTGCTCTTTATAACAATTCAAGTTTTTTTAAAACACTGCTTGAAAACAGTATGATGTCTTTAAGTAAATCCTTCTTCCCGTTGACAAAATACATGGCTGAAGACGAAGAGTTTGGCGAATTTTGGACCCTTATCTACAAAGAATACAAATTGACGCTGGCACTGCTTTTAAAAATAACGGGTTACAAAGCACTGATGGAAAATGAACCCAGTGGAAAAGCCTCTATTGATGTTCGTGAGTCTATTGTGTTGCCACTTTTGACCATCCAGCAATACGCCCTAAGAAAATTACAAGCATTACAAAAACAAAAAACAACCGATCGTGAGCAGATCGAAGTTTTTGAAAAGATTGTAACGCGTACACTCTATGGTATTATCAATGCCAGTCGAAACTCTGCATAGATTTTAGGACAAAAAAAAGCTTGACAGACAGGGCGTCTCTCAAGCTTTTTCTAATCACAAACAAAATTAAATTATAATGATTTAGAAGGAGTAGATGGCTGCTAAAGTAAATGTTGCAAGGGAATCTGTTGGCAACCCATCTGCATCTGGATATGTTATTTCATAAGCGTCTCCGTTTGACCATGTATCCATTCTGAGCTCCGGCTTTATAGTTAAGTTTTCAAATGTATAACTCCCTGTAAGTGTGGTTGAGAATACACTTGGTAAATCCTCAGGATCTCCGTGCCATCCGAAGAGCTCACCTCTTAAACCTAGTGCAAAACTTTCTGAAACTGTATACTGTGGGTAGAGAGCAACACCATAATAACCAGAGTCTTCTCCAAGACCATTTTCAACTTCATATGAATATCCACCTATGTTGTAAGCTGCATTAATTCCAAGAAAAAATGAGTCTGATAAATCAAAACCACCAGTGTAATCAATGGCAAGTCCCAAAAAGCTAAGGTCACTGTCGTCATAGTCTTGGTAGTAGAAATTTAGATATTGACCTGAGTAACCCACTTGTGCGCCGACAGAATAGGAACCTTTGGTGTTTTCGTTAATATCGGTGTCATTCATCAAAGCCAGCATCAAGCTAAAATCGCCAAGACTGAAATCTGCTTTTAAACCAACCATGGAGAATGGACCATTAGAAAACATATACGAGGTGCTGTAGTTAAAATTTCCTGTAGGAGAAATCACTTCATAGCCAAAATAGGTATTAAAACGCCCCATGGTAAGTGTCGTACCTTCAGAAACATTCCAATAAGCATATAATTGGTTGATGTTGTATCCACCAATGGCAGCTTCACCACGAGGGCCAAATACCAAGTCGGCGACTACACCAGTTGAGCCCATATCGTAAGAGGCAATTAGATTGGCCATACCAAGAGCAAAGCCTGACCCATCTGCAAATGAGGATCCGAAACCTGCAAAGTCAGTATCAGGCGCGGTAAGTGCAGTCTGAAAGTAGGCATCAACAGTTCCGGAAATAGAGAGCGCTGGCTCTTCTTCCTGGGCGAAAGTAGCCAATGCAAATGAGGCAAATAATAATATTAAAGTCTTTTTCATAGTTTGATTGTTAATTGTTTTTGATTGATTCAAGTCGAAAATATAGAAAAACATAGTAAACCCCAAAAAAAAAGGTGGGGCGTATCTAATTTTTATTACTTAAACAAAAATGACCCAATGTATTTATGGGTTAGTTAAAAAAAATAGTCAATAATTATGAATTTTATAATGAACTTTCAGAT
>TARA_B100001093_G_scaffold249599_2_pt1 | contig 13639 bp, 12 predicted proteins | sample TARA_B100001093 | Tara Oceans TARA_B100001093 (sample SAMEA2623116) | marine metagenome | biome: marine biome (ENVO:00000447); feature: surface water layer (ENVO:00002042); material: "saline water (ENVO:00002010), including plankton (ENVO:xxxxxxxx)" | depth 5 m
TTATTTGAAAAGTTTTAATTTTTCTGTATGTTTGTAGGGCTGATTGCCCTAGATTTTTATTGTCTTCAGAAATTACAAAATTTCATCTTCATTTTGACTTCCAATTTGTTATAATGTCTGTGTTTTTTTCATAACATTAATAACAAACTAAAAAAAATGAATGCATTTGATATCATCAACGATATAGCCACATTCCTACTCTATATCTACTTTACTTTTATTTTTATGCTAAGATTTAAAGAACATCAAAAAAATGTCCGTTGGTTTAATCTTTTGGTTTTAATTTATATTACATTTTTGATGAGTAAAATTATAATAAAATATATCTAAATAATGACTGTTAGATCGCAAACACTTTGCCATCTGTTGCCAGTTCCACGGGTCTAAAAACCGTTTCAGCTTCTGATTTAAACAGCCTTAGATCCTTATACCGTGAAGAATAATGGCCTAAAATCAAAGTGCCTACTTCAGCTTTTTTGGCTATGGTTGCCGCCTGTTTAGCGGTAGAGTGTTTGGTATGTATACAAAGCGACTCTTGAGATTCTAAAAACGTTGATTCGTGGTACAAAGCATCCACCGATTTGATTATTGGAACAATGGCTTCAGAATAGGCCGTATCACTACAAAAGGCATAGCTTTTTGGCTTTACCCCCATAGAAGTCACTTCTGCATTTTTGATGAAAATCCCATCGCGGTTCAGAATATCTGATCCTTGTTTTAATTTGCGAAAATAGGCTTTGTCAATATTTTTTTCTTCAGCCTTTTCTACATTTAACTTTCTATCAAATGCCTTTTCCACAAATAAAAATCCATTGGTATAAATACGGTGAATCAGTGGTATGGTGTACACTGACACCTTATCGTCTTCAAATATACACTCAGAATCCGTAGATTCAAGCTCGTGAAAAAAGAGATTAAAATCGGTCCAAGATTTAGACAATTTTAATTGTAAGGTAATTATATCCTTTATTCCCTTAGGGCCATAAATATATAAATCGGCCTCGCGTTTTAGCAATCTAAAGGTTGAAATCAATCCAATCAAACCAAAATAATGATCCCCGTGTAAATGAGAAATAAAAATGTGTTTAATTTGATTAAATTTGAGTTTGTGACGTCTGAGTTCAATCTGGGTACCCTCACCACAATCAATCAAAAAATGATGGCCACGTGTCTCTAGTACCTGAGCGGTAGTTTGCGCAATAATACGCGGTGTTGCACTGTAACAGCCAAGAATGGTTAATTTCAATTTATTTTATTTAAAACCCTAAATCACGTTGCATTTCTTCCATTTCAATAAGGTCGTAGGCTTCTTTATGCGTTGGTACACATATTAAATCCTCAGCGATACTGTCTGGAATACTTTTTAATGATACAATTACAAAAGAGCGTTTCGCTTTTTGATGAACTTTTGAAATCTGAAGTAGCCTATCAAAAAAAAATAAATCCAATGACTGAAAATCCAACAGCGAAATAATAATATTTTTTGACTTAATTTCAGGATATAAATCATCAAAAGATTTTAAAAATCCCGCAGTTGTCGGCTGACTTTCACAAACCAAAGCCGTGTGGCCTTTGACTTCAAATTTCATTTATGTCTTTATTTTTGAGGCCAACAAATAGGTCACCGCCATTCTAATGGCGACCCCATTTTCAACCTGGTCTAAAATAATAGCATTTTTAGAATCCGCGACTTCACTTGTAATCTCTACGCCGCGGTTGATGGGCCCTGGATGCATGATTACTATCTCTTGGTCAAGCCCGTCTAGAATTGTCTTGGTTAATCCATACTGCTGAGTGTATTCGCGAATAGAAGGAAAATAACTCACCAACATACGTTCGTTTTGAACTCTGAGCATATTGGCGACATCACACCATTGAAGGGCTTTTTGTAAATTGGTTTCAACATCAACTCCCAAAGCGTCAATATACTTAGGAATTAATGATTTTGGCCCGCAAACCATGACTTTGGCGCCCAAAAGTTGAAGTGCAAAAATATTAGAAAGGGCGACCCTGCTGTGTAAGATGTCTCCGACAATAACTACTTTTTTACCTTTTACAGTACCTAATTTTTCACGAATTGAATAGCTGTCTAAAAGCGCTTGTGTGGGATGCTCGTGAGCACCATCTCCAGCATTGATAATACGTGCATTTACATGTTGTTGCAAGAAGTCTGCAGCCCCGGGCTTTGGGTGCCGCATCACTACCATATCAACTTTCATAGATAAGATGTTGTTGACCGTATCAATTAGTGTTTCTCCCTTTTTAACAGAGGACTGTGAGGCAGAGAAATTAATAACATCTGCTGAAAGACGTTTTTGAGCAATTTCAAAAGATAATTTTGTTCTAGTAGAATTTTCAAAAAATAAATTGGCAATGGTGATGTCTCTTAGGGAGGGCACCTTTTTTATAGGGCGATTGATGACTTCTTTAAAATGATCCGCAGTTTCAAAAATTAATTGAATGTCGTCTGCTGTTAAGTCTTTAATTCCTAATAAATGATCGACACTTAATGTGCTCATAATTATTGTTTTAATAAGTAGACTGCATCCTCACCATGCAATTCTTTCCAATTGACGATTACTTTTTCATTGTCAATGGCATCCACCTGGCGGCCCCTGTAATCTGGCTGTATTGGCAAGTGTCTACTAAACCTCCTATCAATCAATATCAACAGTTCAATGCTGCTAGGCCGTCCATAAGACTGAATGGCTGTAAGAGCAGCGCGGATACTGCGACCCGTATAAAGAACATCGTCAATAAAAACTACATTTTTATCTTCAACAATACAATTCATTTCTGTTGTGCTGGCTTCTAAAACCTTGGAGGTTCTTCTAAAATCGTCTCTGTAAAATGTGATGTCAAGGAATCCAGATTGCAGCTCCGATATATTGTACTCGGATTTTAACAAATCCTTGAGGCGATTTGCTAAAAATTTTCCTCTGGGCTGAAGTCCAATCAAGACCGTGTTTGAGAAATTAGAATGTTTTTCAACTAGTTGACAAGCCAATCGGTGAAGGATAATGTTTACTTCGTTGTGATTAAGTAAAACTTTTTGACTCATGATGTTTTCAACTTATTCGAGCGCAAAGGTAAGTCAAAATTTTTAAATAAAAATTCAAGACCTCAGAACAATGTCGTTTCTAAAAGCATAATACTTTTGATGAAGGGCTTATAAAAGGTAGTCAGTACTGATAAAGTTAGATTGTTTTTCGTCTAGCATTTCCTTTAAAATACCGCTGTTATAGGGATTGTCTTTGGCCGCAACAAAAGTTCGGATTGAAAATGAGCGCAAAGCGTCTCTTACACTCAAAGTGCTAAAGGCAGAATCTTTTCTTCCGGTAAATGGGAAAACATCTGGACCGCGCTGACAAGAACTGTTTAAATTCACGCGGCAAACCAAATTTACAAGCGTATCGATTAGAGGCGCTAAAGTGTTGCTGTCCTTACCAAAAACACTGACTTGTTGACCATAATTGGACTCAGCCATATCATTCAACGGCTTTTGAATGTCATTGAAGGTCATAATTGGAATCACTGGGCCAAATTGTTCCTCGTGGTATACATTCATTGTCTTATCAACGGGATATAAAACAGATGGATATATATAATTGTCTGTTCTTTGCCCGCCTTTGGCATTTAAAACAGCAGCGCCTTTGGACACGGCATCCGCAATCAATCCTTGTATGTAATCTGGTTTATCAACTTCCGGAAGTGGTGTTAACATGGCGCCCTCTTCCCAAGGATTTCCAAATTTTAAAGCATCAACTTCCGCACAAAATTTGGCTTTAAACGCCTGAAAAATACTTTCGTGTATATACAATATTTTTAAAGCCGTACAACGCTGGCCATTAAAGGACAAAGTTCCTGCGATACACTCTTTGACGGCCAAGTCTAAATCGGCATCTGGCAAAACAATGGCAGGGTTCTTGGCTTCCAAACCAAGAACAATACGCAAGCGGTTCTTCTTGGGATGTGTATTTTGCAAGGCATTGGCTGAGTTGCTGTGACCTATGAGTGCTAAAACATCAATTTTACCCGTCTCCATGAGTGGAGATGCTAAGGTACGACCCCGTCCAAATAAAATATTGACCACTCCTTTAGGAAAACTATTTTGAAAAGCTTCCATTAGCGGTGTAAGAAGCAAAACCCCTAATTTCGCAGGTTTGAAAATCGTGGTATTACCCATAATCAAAGCGGGAATTAAGAGTGCAAAAGTTTCATTAAGTGGGTAATTATAAGGGCCCAAACACAGTACAACTCCCAATGGTCCACGCCTGATGTGGGCATATACGCCGGAGTGCTTGTGAAATTTTGCAGAGTTTCGATCTAATTGTTTATAATCGTCAATGGTGTCATATATATAATCTACGGTTCTGTCAAATTCTTTTTGTGAATCATTATAGTTCTTACCAATCTCCCACATCAAATATTTAACCACTTCATCGCGTTTGGTCTTCATTTGACTGACAAATTTTTCCATACAAGCAATGCGATCTACAACTTTCATAGTGGGCCAAAGTCCCTGACCATTATTGTAAGCTGCCGAAGCGGCATCGAGGGCTTCAAAAGCTTGTTCTTTTTCCAAAAGCGGAATGGACCCCAATAATGTGGGTGCATAATCTACGGTTGATGATATTGTTGAATACACTTTTGAGGTAGCACCGTTCCAGGATTTGAGTTCACCATCTACAAGGTAGGTTTTTTGATGAATGGGTTGTGTAATTTTAAAATTTTCGGGAATTGGATGGAATTCCATATTTGTCAAATTGATTATATACAGGTAAAATTAACCATCTCAATTCTTTATAATTAAAAAAAAAAGTTAATTATTTTATAAATTGACAGTGTTTGGACCTAAAACTAAAAAACCCCTCGAAAGATCGAGGGGTTTTTAAAGATATAATGATCAGCCTTATTTTGCGTTCATTTTGTCTTTTAGAGCTTGTAGTGCTTCATTGGCGTCACCAAGTGTTGTTTTGGCTTCCGAAGCAGCTTTTGCTGATTTTTTAGCAGCAGCTCTTACATTTTTAACTTCTTGAGCTTTAAACACTCCTGTGTGAGACGCGACAACGCGTTTAAACTCTTTGCTAAATTCGATGATTACAAAGTCCGCTTCCTCCCCTTTTTTGAGTTTGGTACCATCTTCTTTTTCCAAGTGTCTGGAAGGTATAAAAGCAACAATATCCTCATTAAATTTAACCGTCGCCCCTTTGTCAACAATTTCGTAAATAGAGGCTGTATGCTTGGAATTTAAACCAAATTCATTTTCATATTTATCCCAAGGGTTGTCTTTGGTTTGTTTGTGACCAAGACTTAGTTTTCTTCCTTCTACATCTAATTCCAAGACAACGACCTCTAAATTGTCGCCAACAGCACAAAACTCACTTGGGTGTTTGATTTTCTTGGTCCATGAAAGGTCAGAAATATAAATAAGACCATCAATACCCTCTTCCATTTCCACAAAAACACCAAAGTTGGTAAAGTTTCTTACAATTCCGGTGTGGCGTTGACCAACAGGGAACTTAGAGGTGATATCAGTCCATGGATCAGGAGATAATTGCTTGATTCCCAATGACATTTTTCGATCTTCTTTGTCTAGCGTTAGAATTTGTGCTTTGACAACGTCGCCCACACTCACAAAATCTTGGGCAGATCTCAAATGTGTAGACCAGGACATTTCAGAGACGTGAATTAGACCTTCTACGCCTTCGGCAACTTCAACAAAGGCCCCGTAATCAGCGATAACGACTACTTTACCTTCAACTTGATCACCAATTTTAACATCTTCTCCAAGGGCATCCCAAGGGTGTTTACTCAATTGTTTAAGACCCAGTTGAATTCTTGACTTATCCTCGTCAAAATCTAAAATAACAACGTTTAATTTTTCATCCAACTCAACAATTTCACTGGGATGGTTTATTCTAGACCATGAAAGGTCCGTGATGTGTACCAGCCCATCAACTCCGCCAAGGTCCATAAAGACGCCATAGGAAGTAATGTTTTTAACAATCCCTTCAAGGACTTGTCCTTTTTCAAGCTGACTGATGATTTCTTTCTTTTGAATTTCAATATCCGCCTCAATAAGAGCTTTGTGAGATACCACAACATTTTTGAATTCGTGATTGATCTTAACCACTTTGAATTCCATGGTCTTATTGACATATTGATCGTAATCTCTAATGGGCTTTACATCAATTTGTGAACCAGGTAAAAAAGCTTCGATGCCAAATACATCGACAATCATTCCTCCTTTGGTACGACACTTGATAAATCCATTGACAATTTCGCCGGTTTCATTGGCAGAGATGACACGGTCCCAGGCCTTGATAACTCTGGCCTTTCGGTGAGACAATATCAATTGTCCTGTAGCATCCTCACGCACGTCAATGAGAACTTCAACCTTATCCCCTATTGTAAGGTTTGGATTGTAGCGAAACTCATTAAGGGAAATTACCCCTTCAGATTTGGCATTGATATCGATAATGGCATCACGGTCAGTCATGTGTATCACTGTACCGTCAACGACCTGATCGTCTAAGGTTTCCACAAAATTATCGGCGACTAGTTTCTCAAATTCATCGAGTTTTTCGTCGGCGACAGGGTCAATACCCTCTTCGTAGTTGTGCCAGTTAAAGTCTTTTAAAAATTGTTCTGGATTGGTTTGAGCTTCGTTGGTTGTTGTTTCAACAACTGGAGTTTCTTGTTCAGAAGCCTCCGGATTTGTAGTTTGTTCTTCAGCCATGGCTGATTGTAGTTTGTATTCTATATGTGGAATCGGTTGGATTTAATGCAACACATACAGAAGTGTTAGATTTTCTTTGTCTTCTCTCCAACCGTTTTTGCTAAGAAGAGTGCAATAATACAACTATTCCATAAGTTGGACAAATATTTAGCTTTCTGATTTTGAGCCAAATGAACTTTAAATATTTAAAAACGCTGATCAAAATGAAACGTTTTTAAAAAAATATTTTAAATTTAAGCTCTAATAACCCTAAAATCTACAATTATGATAATGCAAAAATACCAGCCTGTGCTGGATCTAGGTTCCAAACTCAACATACAAAATGGAGATGTCTCAGAAGAAAACGGAGTCCTAAAAATTAAAGGTACTGCCAAAACACCTTACGAAAAAAACATTCTTTGGGATGAAATCAAGGCCATTGGCGGTCAAAACCCCAGTGATATCAAAGCTGATATCCGAATTGCTGATGAGAGTGTGTACCACCGCCACATTGTAAAAAGTGGTGAATCTTTAAGCAAAATAGCCAAACATTATTACGGAGATCCCCAAAAATACAAGGCGATTTTTGAAGCGAATAAAGCCGTTTTAAAAACACCTGATTTAATACATCCCAAACAAGAATTGATCATTCCCAAGCTGTAAGTTGTGAAAACCTAAGACTGAGCTTTATCAGTCTTAGGTTTATTCATTGGTTCGGGATTTAACCCAAGCCATCGCTTTCTGAAACTGTTGGTCTCTGTTCATTTTAGAATTGTCTAGAACCATGGCATCTTTGGCTTGTTTTAAGGGTGAGTCCTTTCGAGTGCTGTCTTTTTGATCCCTTGACACGATATTGTCATAAACCGATTTATAGTCTATGCAAGCATCGATTTTTGACATTTGATCAAAACGACGATGCGCTCTGATCTCAGCAGAAGCAGTCATAAAAATTTTGAGCTCGGCTTGTGGAAATACAACAGTACCTATATCGCGACCGTCCATTACAATCCCCTTGTTGCGACCCATCTGTCGTTGTTTTTTAACAAGACTTTTTCGAATGTCTGCAACAGCCGCTACCAAGCTGACCCTATTGGAGACCTCAAGACCTCTAATTTTAGAAGAAACCAATTGGCCATTAAGCAATAAAGCCGGATTTTTATCAGCATCAGTTTTAAATTCAAGATCAAGTTTTTCAAGGCTGTTAATCAATGCCATTTCATCAAATTTATAAGGAGTCAAAAATCTATTTTCGATCGCATATAGAGTGATGGCGCGGTACATGGCGCCAGAATCTACATAGATATAATTCAAGGCTTTTGCAAGTTGCTTTGCAAGTGTACCCTTTCCTGTCGAGGAGTGACCATCAATAGCAATTATTATTTTCTTCACTTTTAAAGACTAATTTGAACCCCTAGAAAACTAGTATTCGAGGCGGCTGAATAACGTGCGTGTGTGTAACTAAATCGTAAGTTATTAAACTTCAGACCAATACCAAAAGAAAGGCCAGAAAAATTCCGTTGCTCTATAATTCGCAGTTCCTCTGCGCGCCTAAAACTATATCCCGCTCGAATGTTAAAACCTTTTTCTGGAAATAACTCCAATCCAATAATAGTGCGACGAATAATATTGGTTAAAAACCCTATTTTCTCTTGAGTTTGATTCCCATTTAAGTCGGTAGTAGCACGCGCTGGATTTGCAGCGGCAATGGGCCATTGTTGTAAATTTTCGAAAGTTAAATGCCAGCGAATTGGTACGTTCTGGAGTTTTTGACTCAAACCCAAATCAATTTCTAGCGGAAGGGGTTCATTTAGACCTGCATAGGTTGTAAATTGCGTCCCAACATTTCGTATGACCACTGCGGCATTAAAATCCAAAGACTCGTCAATGTAAATTAGACCAAAATCGAAAGCACCGCCCAAAGAAGTATATTGCTCTAATTTTGAGGAGATTAATTTCAAATTTGCTCCCGCATAAAAATCTGAAAATCCTATTTGAAGTGAATAACCAAAAGAAATCGAAGTCTCATTTCCAGTGAAGCGGCCTGTACTGTTCCCGCTTTCGTCATAACCATCAAAACTGCCATAGTTTACATAAGTGACAGCTGCATGAAAAGTTTGTGTTCTGCGATCTACGGTATAGGCATAGGCTGCAGTTCCATAACTTATACCGCCCAAATGATTGGCATAATTTAATGCCAACTGATTGTCCATTTCAACATTGATGGTTGCGGGATTGTAAATACCTTGAGTGACATCGTAATCTACGTTTGTAAGGACCTTACCTCCGAGTGCTGCTTGGCGTGGAGATGATATCAAATTAAGAAATTGATAGGTGGATTCACCACCCAATTGGGCAAAGGCCAACGATGCATTTAAAACGAAAAAAAACGGTAAAAAGATTTTCATTAACTGTCAAAAATAACCAATTCCACTCTAAAACGGTTTTTAAGAAGCTTTATTTTAGTTGGTATGGAAGAGAATTAGAATTTAAAGTTTTTTTGCGTTTAAAACTTTTGTTTTTGTGATGGCAACATCTATTACCTCATGCATTTCAGTAACATAATGAAATTTTAAACCCTTGAGATACTCTGAATTAATTTCATCAATGTCATGCCTGTTGGATTCGGAAAGAACGATTTCCTTAATTTTGGCACGTTTGGCAGCCAATATTTTTTCTTTGATACCACCAACAGCCAGAACTTTACCCCTTAAAGTGATTTCACCGGTCATTGCAAGGTTCTTTTTGACTTTGCGTTGTGTAAATAAAGAAATCAAAGACGTTAACATTGTAATGCCTGCGCTTGGGCCGTCTTTGGGTGTAGATCCCTCAGGAACATGTATATGAACATTATAATCCTTGAAAACATGACTTTTAATTCCAAAGTGATCTGCATTCGCCTTGATATATTCCATGGCTATGGTTGCAGATTCTTTCATCACTTTTCCCAAGTTTCCAGTTATGCTCATGCTGCCTTTCCCTTCTGAAAGAATGGATTCTATAAAGAGGATATCACCCCCCACACGAGTCCATGCAAGACCCGTTACAACACCAGCAACATTGTTGTTTTCGTAGTGGTCACGAGTCAATTTGGGGGCTCCCAAGACATCGATGATGTCTCTGTTCGTAACCCTAGAATCATAAGAGGTTTCCATGGCGATATTTTTGGCGGCATAACGAACAATTTTAGCGATTTGTTTTTCGAGACCACGAACCCCTGACTCTCTTGTGTAACCCTCAATTATTTTTTCTAGTTGAAGCTGATAAATTTTTAAGTCCTTAGATGAAAGTCCGTGTTCTTTGAGTTGTTTTGGCAACAAATGTCTCTTGCCTATTTGTACCTTCTCTTCGATAGTATACCCATTGACATTGATAATCTCCATTCGGTCAAGCAAGGCGGGCTGAATGCTGTTTAAACTGTTTGAGGTCGCTACAAACATCACTTTCGACAAGTCGTAACCCATCTCTAAAAAGTTGTCATAAAATGCTGAGTTTTGTTCAGGGTCTAATACCTCAAGCATGGCTGAAGATGGATCTCCTTGATGTGAGTTTGAAAGCTTATCTATCTCATCCAAAACAAAAACGGGGTTTGAAGTACCTGCTTTTTTTAAACTTTGTAAAATACGTCCTGGCATGGCACCAATATAAGTTTTTCGATGGCCTCTTATTTCAGCTTCATCCCTCAACCCCCCCAAAGAAATTCGGACATATTCTCTTCCCAGAGCCTCTGCGATTGATTTTCCAAGAGAGGTTTTACCGACACCTGGAGGGCCGTGTAGGCATAAAATAGGCGATTTCATGTCATTGCGCAATTTTAAGACTGCCAAGTATTCAATAATTCGCTTTTTTACCTCCTCAAGTCCAAAATGATCTCGATCCAATATTTTTTGAGCGCGCCTTAAATCTAAATTATCTTTGCTGAAATGGTTCCACGGAAGGTCCAAATACAAATCTAAATAGTTGCGCTGGATAGAATACTCCGCTACTTGAGGATTCATTCGCTGAAGCTTTCCAATCTCTTTTTCAAAATGCTGCTCAGTCTTTTTATCCCAAGATTTGGAAGCGGCTTTCTTTTTCATGGCTTCAATTTCCTCTTCGTAACTCACCCCTCCCAATTCTTCCTGAATGGTTTTAATTTGTTGTTGTAAAAAGTATTCACGCTGCTGCTGATTCATGTCACTCTGAACTTTTGACTGAATGTCATTTTTAAGCTCCAAGCGTTGAAATTCAACATTCATATGCTTTAAAGTTTGTAAGGCACGCTGGTGTAAATCATTAATTTCTAACAATTTTTGCTTTTCAACAACACTGACACCCATATTTGATGAAACAAAATTTATAAGGAAAGAATTGCTCTCAATATTTTTGATGGCAAAAGAAGCTTCAGAAGGAATGCTGGGGCTTTGTTTGATGATCTCTAGTGACAGGTCTTTAATGGATTCTATAGCGGCTTTGAACTCCTTGTGATCAACAGCGGGCATGATTTCCTTGATATCTTTTATTTTGGCCGTCATATAAGGCGTATCACTGACGGGTTCTTCAATTTCAAAACGTTTTTTACCTTGGATGATCACAGTGGTATTACCATCTGGCATTTTTAAAACTTTTAAAATTCTTGCCACGGTACCTACTCGGTAAAGGTCCTCAAATTTTGGATCTTCTACCGTTTCGTCTTTTTGAGAGAGCACACCAATCACTTTTGAACCCTTATTGGCATCATTAATGAGTTTTATGGATTTATCGCGTCCAGCAGTAATGGGGATCACAACTCCGGGAAAAAGGACGGTGTTTCTGAGAGACAGTATAGGGAGTGACTCTGGGAGTGACTCATTTTTTATCACCTCCTCATCTTCGGTGGTCATCAATGGAATCAACTCTGAATTTTCATCAAAGTCCTGAAGTGACAAACTGTCAATTATTTTGTATTTGGAACTGCTCATATTAAATATAGGTCATTATGTCATATTATAGATTGATTTAAATTTAGGTCTTTAAGAAATATTTAATGGTTTTACTTCTTAGTCAAGCCAATTTTAAAGCCAATCACAACTTAAATTAGACAATTCCTGTGCCAAGCTTGAAGCGCACTCAGCTGACGTAGTTGGTCTTTTTAACTTTGTATAAAATGATAAAAGCAACTAAGAAAAAAACGGCAAGTGCCAAAACAGAGTATTGCATCGAGCCTGTTAAAGCCACAAGTAGACCAAAAATAAACATGCCGAGTACAACTGCAATCTGTTCAGTTACATTGTAAAAACTAAAGTAGGTTGCGTGGTCATGGGTTTCGGGCAAAAGCTTTGAAAAGGTCGATCTGGTCAACGATTGAGTGGCTCCTAAAACAAAGCCCAAAACAATACCCATGGCATAAAAATAATTTTCGACATTTGGGAGGCTCTTATCCAATGCAAATGCGATAAAACAAACCGTCGCCCAAATGCCTAGAGTTATTTTTAAAGTGGCTAGGTTTCCTATTTTGCTAGAGAGTTTAGAAAATAAATAAGCACCGATAATTGCTACAATTTGAACAATTAAAATTGTTAAAATAAGGTTGAGGGTGGGCAATCCCAACTCTTCACTTCCAAAAATTCCTGCCATTAACACAATGGTTTGTACGCCCACACTCATAAAAAAGAAAGACAGCAAGAAAAATTTAAGTTGAGAATGTTGCTTTAGGGACTTTAGAACCAATCGCAATTCCAAAAAGCCTTTCCATATATAATCCTTATCAGGTTTGAGATTATAAATGTTATTTGGCAAATTTCTGTAAGTAAATTGAGCAAATACAAGCCACCAAACACCCACCAGAACAAAGGTTATTCGCGGGGCAAAAGTTGGATCTGTAATCCCAAACCAATCAGGTTTCTGTACAAGAATTAAACTAAACAAAAGCAGCAGAACAGAGCCTGCATAGCCATATATAAAACCTTTGGCACTGACCGCGTCTTGCTGTTCTGGATAGGCAACTTCTGGCAAATACGCATTGTAAAAAACAAGACTTCCCCAAAAACCAATACTGGCTAAAATGGTAAAGGTCAATGCCACCCAAAGGGTTGATTCCCCCTTAAAAAAGAAGAGTGCCATGACGGACAGCGCCCCTAATAAACAAAATACTTTGAGAAATTTTAATTTATTGCCCGTATAGTCTGCAATGGCTGATAAAATAGGGGAACAAAACGCCACAATTAAAAATGAAATTGAAAGGGTATAGTCATAAAGCGTCGTTGGGTTCCACAGCATTCCTAAAAAAGAAATATCACCATCATTATTGGCGAAAGAATTGGCCATACTGGAATAATATATAGGGAAAACAGCTGTACTGATCACCAATGGATAAACGGAGTTTGCCCAATCGTAAAAAGCCCATGAGCGGATGAGTCTGGGACTGCCCTTTTTGAATGCCTTCATAAAATTGCTGTTAGTTAGCGAATTTCAATTTAGGGATTTATTTTGTGATATTTCAATTTTTAATAAAACTTGTGACCCCAAATTTTCTGGCTTCTTCCTTAGCGGCGGGTGCCAATAAACGGAGGTTTTCAATGCGAGAATCATTTGATGGGTGCGTACTTAAAAACTCTGGTGGACTCTTTTTACCTCCATTGTTTGATTTCATTCGTTCCCATAATTTGGACGCTTCATCGGGATTATATCCGGCAATAGCCATGATGTAAAGTCCTATTTGATCGGCCTCTGTTTCATGAGCACGACTGAAGGGCAGCATACCTCCTATGTTGGTGCCTACGCCATAGGCTGCGTTAAAAACAGAGCGGTCCTTTTCATCTTTTATAACCAAGTTTCCAGCCACAGCGCCAGCTTGCTGAAAAATTGCAGCACTCATTCTTTGTTGACCGTGATTTGCTAGGGCGTGCGCGACTTCGTGTCCCATGATGGCAGCAATGCCGGTTTCGTTGGCTGCAATTGGTA
>TARA_B100001093_G_scaffold510412_1_pt1 | contig 13637 bp, 12 predicted proteins | sample TARA_B100001093 | Tara Oceans TARA_B100001093 (sample SAMEA2623116) | marine metagenome | biome: marine biome (ENVO:00000447); feature: surface water layer (ENVO:00002042); material: "saline water (ENVO:00002010), including plankton (ENVO:xxxxxxxx)" | depth 5 m
GGCAGGATGCCCTGCCATGCGAATTGTAAAGCAAGTTTGCGCTGTGTAACCAGTTGTTCATGAAGCAATGTTGAAGACCTGGGGTGGGCGTTGTCGTGGATGTCGTTGTTAGCGTCCACGCGATGAGCAACGCAGCTCCGATAACGACTTCAAGCGCGGCGGCCGAGAGGGTGCTGTTTGTTCGCTTGCCTTGCAATCCAATTTTTCCAATTGGCCCGATTTATCTGGCTGATCATTTGCACAAGTGCTTTCCAGACTTGCCCCAGCGCATTCTTGACCTGGCTGCACTTCCTGTCCTTGATGTGGAAAGGGTTTTGCTGAATGTGGTGGATCAGTTTCGACCCACTCTTTTGGTGTTTTCTTGGAGAGATATTCAGATCTATGCCCCGGTGGATGGTCGAGGGGGAAATCCGCTTCAAAACTCATTTGAAGTTTTTTACGCACGTAATCCTCTGAAAAGAATCAAGGGAGCACTAGGTGGCTTGCGGTTAATGACCAGTCATTACGGCGAGCTTCATCGCAATCAGAAACTGGTTCGTCACGGTCTGAAGAGGGCTCGTCGCCACCGTCCCGAGGCACGCGTCGTATTGGGTGGCGGAGCTGTCAGCGTTTTCTACGAACAACTAGGGCGTTCTCTTCCCAAAGGCACCATCGTTTCAATTGGAGAGGGTGAGCCTCTTTTGGAAAAGCTTTTGGCGAATCAAGCACTTGATGGAGAGCGTTGTTTTGTGGTGGGAGAGGCTCCTCGTCCAGGCCTGATTCATGAGCAACCCCAAAGCAGGCCTAAGACCGCTTGTGATTACAACTACATTTCTTCGATTTGGCCCCAGTTGGATTGGTATTTGGAGGGGGGAGATTTTTACGTAGGTGTTCAGACAAAACGTGGTTGCCCTCATAACTGTTGTTATTGCGTTTACACGGTGGTGGAAGGAAAGCAGGTGCGTGTCAATCCCGTTAAAGAAGTAGTGGCAGAAATGCGTCAGCTCTATGACCGTGGGGTGCGCGGCTTCTGGTTCACGGACGCGCAGTTCATTCCTGCTCGGCGATACATCGAGGATGCCAAACAACTTTTACGCGCGATTAAAGCGGAAGGACTAACTGGAATTCGGTGGGCAGCTTATATACGCGCAGACAATTTAGATCCTGAGTTGGCGCAATTGATGGTTGAAACAGGAATGAGTTATTTCGAAATTGGTATTACTTCAGGCTCCCAAGAGCTCGTGCGAAAGATGCGTATGGGCTACAACTTGCGAGTTGTTTTGGAAAGTTGTCGGATGCTTGCAGCTGCAGGTTTCCGCGATCATGTATCTGTAAATTACTCTTTCAATGTCATCGATGAAAGGCCTGAAACCATTCAGCAAACTGTTGCTTATCATCGTGAACTTGAAAAGATTTTTGGAGAAGACCTTGTAGAGCCAGCGATCTTTTTTATTGGACTTCAACCTCATACACATCTCGAGCAATATGGGTTTGACCAGGGGCTCATCAAGCCTGGATACAACCCGATGAGCATGATGCCTTGGACGGCAAGAAAACTGCTTTGGAATCCGGAGCCAATGGGGAGCACGTTTGGACGAGTTTGCTTAGAAGCTTTCGATAGAGATCCCAGTCGGTTTGGCAGAACTGTGATGGATCTGTTGGAGAGAGATTATGGTCAATCTCCATTAAATGAAGCTCTTCATGCACCAGTGCAAGGTCGAGCGGCATTAGCTAAGGCAGTGAGCTGACGCCACAGCAAAACCATGAGGGCGCCGATGCCAATGATTCCACCGAGTGGATTGGCATGAATGCCACCTGGGCCAACAAGCCAGGTAGGCGCGTCGGGTGAAAATTGTAATAAGCCAGCTCTTAATGCAAACCACCCACCAACTAACCCTCCATGGAGTCCAATGCATCCCCAAAGGGAGCCCTCGTCAAGGCGTCTTTGCATAGCCAATACGATCCCGAGCAATAACAATCCTGTTAGTAGAGAAACCATTGGCAAGAATCCGAGATTGAATCGGGTGTGTACCAGACTGAAGATCAAGGCCTGAAGTAGCACAGCAGTTCGTGAATCAAAGAAGAGTTTGAGCTCTCCCCAAAGCCAGCCACGGAAGAGAAGTTCTTCGGCAAGGCCCACCCCAAAACAAAGAACGAGAGCATTAAACAGTTCACCGAGGCTCAACTCCCCTAACCAGCGTCCCCAGGAGCCGATTAAAAGGGGCAGAAGCAAGATGAAAATCAAAATGGCAGCTCGTCCTAGACCGCCAAGCAATGCTTGCCAACCTGGGATGTGATCACGGCGAGATCGAAGCCCAAGACTGATCCATGGATGTGTGCTGTTCCATCGTTCGCGAACCCAGCTGGGAAGTACACAAAACAGGAGTACGAGGCTGGCGAGGGTTCCAAAAAGAGCCAATCGCTCTCCTGTATCGAATGGCAAAGCAAGCCTGAGTGGTTGTACAAGCAGCCAACCGATGGCGTACAACAGCGGGATTAGTCCGATGGTGGCAATCCATCGTGGCCGAAGCCTGAGCGAGGCTCGCCATAGGGATGCCAAGGATGTGATCGTCAGCTTTCCGGTTCGATGGTGCTGGTCAGGCCCTTGTTCTTCAAGGTTTCGCAATAAAATTCTGCCGGTTCAATGTCGCAGACGATCACCAGGCCTACTCCCGTGTTGTGGGTTTCAAGCATCACGGCCATCGCGTCTTGCTCACTGAGCTGGGGAACCACCTGCTGAAGGGTGACAACCACGTACTCCATGCTGTTTACAGGGTCGTTGTGAAGCAAAACCTTGTAGCGGGGCGATGTCTTGCGCACCCGCTCGGTTTGCTTGTCAAGAACCGCAGCCCCACCGGGGCTACGGCTGGGTGTATCCACCATTGCCACTGATTCCCATTGATTCCAATCTAGGAGTGATCAGGTCATAGGTTGCGAATGCGGGCCATGGCTTCGTCCACATTGCGACGGCTGTTGAAAGCGGAAAGGCGGAAATAGCCCTCTCCTGCAGCACCGAAGCCACTTCCTGGGGTCCCCACCACGTTGGCTTTCTGAAGGAGGTGATCAAAGAAGCTCCAGGAGTCCATTCCTGAGGGTGTTTTCAGCCATACATAGGGGGCGTGCTCACCTCCATGCACTTCGATGCCTGCAGCGCTGAGCTCGCGCCGGATGATGGCAGCGTTCTCCATGTAGAAGTTCACGAGCGCCTTCACTTCTTGTTGCCCTGCATCGGAATACACCGCTTCTGCGCCGCGCTGAATGATGTAGCTCACACCGTTGAACTTGGTGCTCTGCCGGCGGTTCCAAAGCCCCCAAAGCTCCACCTCTGAACCATCGTCGGCTTTGCCCTTGAGCCCTTTGGGAACAACGGTTAAGGCGCAGCGGGTGCCTGTGAATCCGGCGTTTTTGGAGAAGGAGCGGAATTCAATGGCACAGTCGCGAGCGCCCTCGATTTCATAGATGGAATGGGGCAGATCAGGATCTTGAATGAACGCTTCGTATGCGGCATCAAACAGGATCAAGGCCTTGTTGGTACGGGCGTAGTCCACCCATGCCTTGAGTTGCGCCTTCGTCGCGACAGCGCCGGTGGGGTTGTTGGGATAGCAGAGGTAGATCAGGTCAACAGGTTCACTGGGAATCTGCGCTGCAAACCCGTTGTCGGCGCTGATCGGAAGGTAGGTCAGGCCGCCATAACGACCGTCATCGCCAGACTCGCCTGTGCGGCCAGCCATCACATTGCTGTCGACGTAAACCGGATACACCGGATCGGTGACTGCAATGCGATTGCCACTCCCAAGGATGTCGAGAATATTGCTGCTGTCGCATTTGGAGCCATCCGAGACAAAGATCTCCTCGGCGCTGATCTCACAACCCCTGGCTTGGAAGTCATCGCGGGCAATCGCCTCGCGAAGCCAGGCATAGCCCTGTTCTGGTCCATAGCCGTGGAATCCTTCTGCTGTCCCCATCTCGTCGATGGCTGATTTCATCGCGTCACGGCAGGCCTGCGGTAGCGGCTCTGTGACGTCTCCGATGCCGAGACGAATCAGCTGGGCCTCGGGGTTGGCGCTACTGAAGGCCTTCACCCTGCGGCCAATCTCAGGGAACAGATAACCCGCTTTGAGTTTCAGGTAATTGCCGTTGACCTTGACCACGAATGACTGGGGTTGCTTCGGGCATCCTGCTACATACGATGAAAGAAGCAGGGCCTGGTGGTCGTGATTGTCGCCCCGTCCCACACGAAGCAGGATCCTGACCCCCACGCTGTCGTGGCGTTTGATCAGCTTGTGGATGCCTCAATCAATCGTCCTGCCCGCTACATGGGCCATGAATTGGGAGTAGAGCCACGGGATTGGGAGGCGGCGCGGGTGCGCTGGGCCCTGACCTATCCCGAGATTTACGAGGTGGGCTCCAGCAACCTCGGCCACATCATTCTTTATTCAATTCTCAATGCTGTTCCTGGTCAGCTGTGTGACCGGGCCTATCTCCCTGCGGCTGATCTTTCTGAGAGGTTGAAAGCGCGGAATCAAGCTTTGTTTGCTGTGGAGAGCAGAAGGCCGCTCCCCGCCTTCGACATCCTGGGCTTCAGCCTCAGCTATGAGCTGGGTGCGACCAATATTCTCGCCATGCTGGATTTGGCGAAGGTGCCGCTATTTGCGGCAGAGAGAGGAGATTTGCCCCTCTCTCACCCTGAGTCTCCTCCGCTGATTTTTGCTGGTGGTCCCACTGCCACCAGCAACCCTGAGCCTTACGCAGCTTTTTTCGACTTCATAGCTTTAGGCGATGGGGAGGAGCTCCTCCCTGAGATTGGATTGGTGGTGGCAGAAGCCAAAGCTGCGGGCTGGACTCGAACGGACTTGCTTCGTGATCTGGCTGTTGTCCCAGGGGTTTACGTGCCGTCTCTCTATGGACCTGATCAGCAAGGGATCAGCGTGGAGCCGCTGGAGGCTGGTCTTCCCGCCCGGATGTTGAGGCGTGTTGCCACTCCCATGCCCCATTACGCGATGGGACTCGTTCCGCATGTGGAGACCGTTCATGACCGATTGACGGTAGAAATTCGCCGTGGTTGCACCCGAGGCTGTCGTTTTTGTCAGCCAGGAATGCTGACGAGACCAGCGAGGGACGTGGAGCCTGAGGCTGTGATTGAGGCGATTGAAACGGGAATGCAGCGAACGGGTTACAGCGACTTTTCTTTGCTGTCGTTGAGCTGCAGCGATTACCTGGCGTTGCCCGCTGTGGGGGTAGAGCTTCGTAATCGTCTCGCTGATCGCAATGTCACGCTTCAGTTGCCCAGTCAGAGGGTGGACCGTTTCGATGACGACATCGCTCACATTCTTGGGGGCTCCCGCCAGTCGGGCCTGACGTTTGCGCCGGAAGCCGGCACCCAACGGCTTCGGGACATTGTGAACAAAGGTCTCACTGATGCAGACCTTGTGGATGGAATCCGCACGGCGATGCAGAACGGCTTCCGGAAGGTGAAGCTCTATTTCATGATCGGGCTGCCGGGTGAGACGGATGCCGATGTGCTCGGCATCGCCGAAACTTGTCAGATGTTGCTCGATCGGTGTCGCGATCTTGGACGCCTCAATCTCAACATCACCATCAGTAATTTCACTCCGAAGCCGCATACGCCGTTTCAGTGGCACAGCGTGTCAACAGCTGAGTTCTTAAGACGTCAGCAGTTGCTCAGAGAAGCCGGAAAGCGCCTCCGCGGAGTGCGCTTCAACTTCACTGATGTGAGGCTTTCCGCCATGGAGGACTTCGTCGGTCGCGGAGACAGGAGCTTGGCGCCTGTTATCGAAGCCGCCTGGCGTGCCGGTGCCGGAATGGATGCCTGGTTTGAGGCCCTCGATCGCACCTATGAGGCATGGACAAGTGCGATTGCAGCAGCAGGTCTTGAAGGTCGATACAGGACCCTTGAGCTAGGAGGTTGGAATCGAGTCCACTCTCTTAGTGAGGAGGGGCTTGATGAATTTTGCGCTCAGCCGCTGCCCTGGGATCACATCGATACCGGTATTGATAAGCGTTGGTTGGCTGAAGACCTCAAGAACGCTTTGGAGTCGACTGTCGTTCCGGATTGTTCGTTCGAGGGGTGCAGCAGTTGTGGGGTGTGTGGCCCAGACCTAGGCCACAACGTTGTGATTCCTCCTCCTGAAATCCCTGTTCAGAAACCAAGGCAGGCTCCGCCAAGCGATCGGGTGTGCCGGATCAGGTTTCGTTTCAGCAAAACAGGCGCGATGGCCCTGCTCAGCCATCTCGATTTGGTGCGCTTGTTTGAGCGTGCGCTTCGACGTGCTGAATTGCCGATCAGTTTTACCGGGGGCTTTCACCCACTACCTCGTCTTCAGCTGGCTTTGGCTCTGCCACTTGGTGTGGAAGCTGAGGGGGAATGGATGGATCTGGAGTTCATTGAATCGGTTGATGCGATAGAGGCTTTAAATCGCTGGCAGCAGACCCTCCCCCCTGGCCTCTTGCTGAAGGAGGCCTTCGTCGTACCAGTGTCTAGCCAGAGCCTGTCTCAGCAGCTTGAGTCAGCGCGATGGAGCTTCGTTCTGAAGTCTCAGCCTGGCGAACCTTTCATTTCGTTTGATCAGTGGAAACAGGCGATTGATGATTTGATGTCGAGCGAAAAACTTGTTTGGGAGGACACCGATAAAAAAGGACGACCTCGTCAGCGTGATTGCAGACCTGTCTTAGGGAGTCTTGAACTTGTTGGTCCCGTTGCTGAAGAATCACAGGAGGGGATAGCGATTGAGTGTCAAGCTCAAATTGACAGCCAAGGTCGGAGCATTAAGCCTGCTCAGCTGAAGCACTGGTTCTCGGAAGCCTTGGCTCAACCCTTGCATCTTCAAAATGTTCGACGCCTCGAACTACGGCTTGTGCGGTGCTAACTTATAAACAAGACGAGATGCCACGGGCCTATGCCACGGTTTCGTCCCGACCTACTTATTCCCACATCCTGCGGAAAGAGAGGCCAGAATCTCCTGTTTCAAACAACGTCAAGGCGTTGCAGTTGAGCTTCAAACCAGAGGAGTAATTCACTCCGAATACTTATGACCAATTTGGTCGCTTGAATTCTTTCCATCCCGTGCGACATGCTGGATTGCTGTTGATCGGGCTCCAGTCCTGACGGGCGTCGTCAGTCATTGTTTATGCCCCAGAAAATTGTTATTGCGGAGCAACTGCGCATAGCCGCAGTTCTTTCAGAGGAGCGCGTTGATGAATTGATTGTTGCCCAGGGGCATTATCAAATTGGTGATGTCTACTTAGGAACTGTTGAGAATGTTCTGCCAGGGATTGATGCTGCTTTCGTCAACATTGGTGAAAGCGAGAAGAATGGCTTCATTCATGTCACTGACTTAGGGCCTTTGCGCCTCAAGAAAGGGGCTGCTGGCATCACAGAATTGTTGGAACCGCGCCAGAAAGTACTGGTTCAGGTGATGAAGGAGCCCACCGGCACCAAAGGTCCTCGGCTCACAGGAAATCTGGCTCTTCCAGGGAGATACCTCGTTCTTCAACCCAGTGGACAGGGGGTCAACATCTCCAGACGCATTGGGTCAGAAGGAGAGCGCAATCGGTTGCGTGCTCTTGGCGTTCTGGTGAAGCCTCCCGGTGCTGGGCTGCTGATCCGTTCGGAAGCTGATGGGGTCAGTGAAGAATCGCTGATTGACGATCTCGAATCACTTCTACGGTCATGGGAAGCCATTCAAAAGGCTGCCGAAACGGCCTCTCCTCCTGTATTACTTAACCGTGATGAGGATTTTATCCATCGCATTCTTCGCGATCACACGGGCTTGGAGTTGGTCCAGGTGGTGGTGGATTCCCCAGGTGCTGTAGAGCGGGTTCGCTCCTTCCTCGGGGAAGAAGGAAATCATGTTGTAGTTGACTCCCATTCGGAACCCTCAGAGCTGCTCGAGCATTACAAAGTCAATGGTGCGATTCGAGATGGTCTCAAACCGAGAGTTGATCTCCCCTCTGGTGGTTACGTGATCATCGAGCCAACCGAGGCTCTTACTGTTATTGATGTCAATTCTGGTTCGTTCACCCGCTCGGCCAATGCCAGAGAAACGGTGCTATGGACCAACTGTGAAGCGGCGATTGAAATTGCGAGGCAATTGCGTCTACGCAACATCGGAGGAGTGATCATTGTCGACTTCATCGATATGGATTCCCGTCGAGATCAGTTGCAGTTGTTGGAACATTTCACTAGCGCGATTCGTGATGATGCGGCTCGACCTCAAATCGCACAGCTCACGGAACTTGGTCTTGTCGAGTTGACACGTAAGCGTCAAGGTCAAAATATTTATGAGCTGTTCGGGCGGGCTTGCACCAGCTGCGGGGGGCTAGGTCACATTGCAGTCCTTCCTGGCAAGGATCTGATGCAGCCTCTTGCTACGGCTACAGGGTTAGTGCGTACTGCTGCATCAGCTCGAGCTGATGTTGCCACTTCTGCAGATGCCTCTAATGGCCGACGTCGTCGCGGTGGACGAGGAAAAGTTTTGGTGTCTTCCAGTCTTTCCGAAAACACTGATGCGCCTCTCGATGAGTTGGACATGGTGGCGGTGTCTGCGCCAGCTGCAATTGAGCCCGCAAGCGTTACCCGACGTCAGGATCCTGAGCTAATTGCGGTGCCTATGGACGATGAGCAAGAGCAGGTTTTTGGATGGCTTGGTCTTAATCCGGCCTTATTGCTTGAGTCTCAGCCAGAGCTGGACAACTTGATGGTCCGCATTGTTCGCCCAGGCGAAGACGCTGATTCGGTGCTTGAGTTGGCTCGACAACAAATGACGGCTAACTCAGGCCGCCGCCGTCGCCGTGGTCCTAAAGGAAATGGTCGCGGAAATGTACGTCCTCCTATTGCGGTCGGCGGTGAGGAGTTATCGGCAAAAGATGGAGTTCAGATTGAATCGGAAGAGAGTGATCAGCCTTCACTGGTAGAAATCACGCCTTTGGTAGAGACACCGTCGGCTTCAGTCACGCTCGAACAGGAACCGGTGAGTGAATCTGAACCCTCTTCTGAACTTGAGCCTGATGAAACGACTGAATCACGACCTGGCCGTCGTCGTCGTCGATCGTCTGCAACGACAGCTGATAATGCCTAAATGTCGCAGTCACCTCTGAAAAAAGGCAACAGGAGCCAAATTATTGCTGGGGTGGATGAAGTCGGTCGTGGTTGCTTGTTTGGTCCCGTCTTTGCGGCGGCGGTTGTGTTATCTGCTGAGGCGGCAGATCGTTTGAAAGCAGCAGGTCTAACTGATAGCAAAGCGTTAACTCCGACACGTCGAGCTGCATTGGTCCCTCTGATTGAGGATCAAGCTTATGCCTGGGGATTGGGCCAAAGTTCTGCAAGGGAGATTGATCAAAACGGCATTCGAACTGCTACAGAAAAGGCCATGTTGTGTGCTCTTCAGCGTTTACAAAGGCAACCGAGCATGGTTTTGGTGGATGGAGTGCTCCCTTTGCGCTTATGGAAGGGGCCTCAACGCACGATCGTGCGTGGAGACAGCAGCAATGAAGCAATTGCGGCTGCAAGTGTGTTAGCGAAAGAGTCTCGTGATGCTCTGATTCGACGCCTTTCCGAACGATTCCCTGGATATGGCCTTGAACGACATGCTGGTTATGGAACGGCTCAGCATCGAGAAGCTCTCCTGGCCTCTGGTCCGACTTCCCTTCATCGACATTCTTTTCTGAGGAAGCTATTCACCTCCAAGTAGGGCGGACTCACTATCGGGAGGGACATCTAAATCCTTGGACCAGGCCTGAAAATCAGCAACAAGCTGACGACCAACTCGGCCTTTGATCGTGAGGAGAATTCCATTCAGAATGGACTCTCCTGTGCTTTCCAATACCCGTTTTGGGATGAGTCGTAAAAGTGAAGGCTGGCTCACTTCAACGCTCAGCATCGCCTCTCCTTGCAGCCCACGGGGTGTTGCCTCAAGCAGGGCCTCCAGGTTCAGTTGAAAGTCATCCACCAACCCCAATCCCTCAAGGTCCGCATCGAGAGCACGGATCCGGAGTTTGCCACCCACTTCATCAACTTCTAAAGACACCACAGGCTTCACGTACAGCTGAAAGACCTGCAGTGTCGTCACGGTGTAGAGATAGCGATCTGGTGTCAAAGCTGTGAGCTGGCTTGGGTCAAGCAGAGCTTTGACCACGCGGTCGTGCTCATGCAAATAGGCCCGAAGTCGTTCTGACTCTTCGGCGATTGGTAGATCGAGATGCTGTCTGGCTCGAAAGGACAGGGGCATGATCGTGTCCTGACGCGGCATGATCATATCCATCGATGTGTGTCTTGATCTGATGCCGATGCGTGTGGCTTTTCTCGGGCCTGAGGGGACCTACGGGGAGCGTGCTGCTCATAGCCTCATGAGACTTGAGTCCATCGAGGCACCAGAGCTAGTGGCATGTTCGGGGCTTCGCTCGGTGGTGGAACATGTCGTCGATGGTCGCTGCGAATCGGCAGTTGTGCCGGTGGAGAACTCCGTTGAGGGTGGAGTCACGGCAATCCTTGACGCTCTCTGGTCTTATACGAACTTGAGTATTCGCAGAGCCCTCGTTCTGCCGATTCGTCACGCGCTGCTTAGCAGCGGATCTCTTGATGATATTTCGGAAGTCTTGTCCCATCCTCAGGCCCTTGCTCAGTGCAGCGGTTGGTTGGCTCGTCATCTCCCTCGGGCCGTGCAACTTCCAGCTAGCTCCACGGCTGAAGCGGCCAGAATGGTTCGTGGAAGTCGTTTTCGAGCCGCCATCGCTGATCGCTCGTTAGCGGAGCAGCAGGGACTGCAGGAGTTGGCCTATCCAGTGAATGATGTTCCTGGAAATCGCACTCGCTTTTTGCTGCTACAGAATGGCGAGGTGAGTTGCGAAGGGGATGTCGCCAGCCTTGCATTTTCATTACATCAAAATGCTCCAGGTGCCTTGATTCAGGCATTGGAGGCGGTAGCCCACCTCGGACTCAACATGAGCCGTATTGAATCGCGCCCTTCGAAGCGAGAGCTTGGTGAATACGTTTTCTTCGTGGATGTGGAGTTGCCTGGTCAGCAGAAGGCAGAGTCACTTGAACGGTTAACACATAGGCTTAAACCCTTGTGTGAGCACCTCCTCCACTTCGGGGCTTATCCCAGCACAGTGCTGGAATGATCTGAAGATTTATTTGTCTGTCTTGAAAACGCCGAATTGCATCATCCCTCTTGCAAACGCCCAGCGCATCAGTAAAAGCGTCGGAGTTTCTCGCATGCCCTGAATGATAGCTTTTGGACCTAGGCGGAGAATCGCTTTTGGGCGCCTCACACCTTCAAGAATCGATTCATACCAGGAAGGCAAGGTCTCTGTTGTCCAGTCGTCAGTGCTGATGGCTCCTCGATGGTTCACGCTTGTTTCCAAGTTCTGTCGAAAGCCTCGAATGCTTGCAAATTCAGGATGTGCCCATTGTGTGAGCAGTTGATGCATCACCCACCGTTCGCGGCGATCAAGAGCTCCATCCAGAGGATCTCGACGGTTCCAGTCAGCAACAGCTAGCTGACCGCCGGGTTTGAGAACTCGCAGGAGTTCATCGGCGTAGCGCTGTTTATCTGGCATGTGAGGGCCTGCTTCGACACTCCAAACGGCATCGAAGCTTTGATCATCAAGTTGCAGATCCAAGGCATCCATCACTGCGAAGTGACAGGACAGCGTTTCTGGTGTCAGCTGGGTGGCTCGTTTGATCTGAGCCGGACTGATGCTGATACCTAGTACGTCTAAGCCGTAATCACGAGAAAGAATCCTGGCACTTCCTCCAATACCGCATCCAACATCCAAGACGCGAGAGCCTGGTGGTAATTGATCCAAGCCACTCCATCGAACCAATTCATGGACGAAGTCAGCTTTGGCTTGTCGAAAGTCCCGACGCCCTGAGGTAGATCCGTAGTGCCCTAAATGAACATGTTCACCCCAAAGGGTTTCGAGCAATTGGTCGTTGGTCCAAGCGTCATAGGCAGCTGCAACACTCTCACTAGAGTGGTAAGCGCGATTGCGACGATTCCAAAGTTGATAGGCGCTCCCTAGCAGCAGTAAGCCCACTGCCGTTGGGATCAGGACGGTCGGGGAGAGCATCAGCCGTTGCTCGAATCGGACCCAGAAAAGGTGTCGCGTAACACTGTGCGAGCAGCGAGTTGACGACGGGTCTCATCCAACATGTCGAACTCGTGTTCCAGGCGAATACGAGTGCTGGTGAGTTCCAAGAGATTCTGTTGTTGTTCGGCGACGGGACCTCCTAGATGTGCTCCAATCCAAAAGGAAAGTTCGCGGGGAAGGTCTGGAAGATCGTCAGGCAGCGATGATTTTGAATCGGTGAGCTTACCCGTCAGTTCAACGACATCTCGTAAGGCTTGTGTCACGTTTGTCGCTAGTGACTCCAGCTCGCAAACGTTCTCGACCGGTTCATCTTCAATCCAACTGACCATCGCTGAACGAAATGGTGTCTCGCGAGTGACGTTAAGCACTCGAAAACGTTGTTGACCAAGAGTCACGATGTTGCTGCGACCGTCATCTCCGGTTTGATGTTGGATAACCTCAGCGCAACAACCAACAGCAGCCATTGTTTGTTGGTGAGGATCCCATCGAACTACACCAAAACGACGATCAGTTTCAAGAACGCTCTGCAGCATCATCCGATAACGAGATTCGAATATATGCAATGGCAAAACGTCACTGGGGAAAAGAACCACATCCGGCAGAGGAAACAGAGGGAGTTCTCTGACGGAGAGATCAACCACGCAGGAACAAAGCAGTGAGCAAAATACTAGGCAGCTGGTCGTTTGATCGGCCGAGTATCAGAGCTTGACCTCGATGTCAACTCCGCTTGGAAGGTCAAGCTTCATCAGAGCATCGATTGTCTTTGCAGAGGGGCTGTAAATATCGATGATCCGACGATGCGTCCGCGTTTCGAAGTGTTCGCGTGAATCTTTATCCACGTGGGGCGAACGAAGAACGCAATAAATTTTGCGCTTTGTTGGTAGGGGGATGGGCCCTATGGCTGTGGCTGCCGTGTTGTCGGCAGTTTCAATGATTTTGTCGCAAGAGAGATCCAGCATGCGGCGGTCAAACGCCTTGAGGCGAATGCGGATCTTTTGTTGAGCGATTGCGGTGGACATGGAAACGCAAGGAAGTCTCTAAAGGAGACGGAGTGAATGGATTTTCGAGGTTCGAATAGGAAGAGAAACAAGCTCTGATCTCTTCCATCCTTTGACATTAGGGGACGGTCTGACCTCAGTCAGACCAATCCCTCAACATTGTTAAGCGTTAGGTCATTCGATGATCTTGGACACAACGCCTGCTCCGATAGTGCGGCCTCCTTCACGTATAGCGAAGCGCATTCCCATTTCCATAGCAACAGGGCAAATCAACTCACCAGTCATCTGGATGTTGTCACCGGGCATCACCATTTCAACGTTGGTACCGTCTTCAGCAGTGAAGGCGGTGATCTGTCCGGTCACGTCGGTTGTGCGGATGTAGAACTGCGGGCGATAACCAGCAAAGAAAGGAGTGTGGCGACCACCTTCTTCCTTCTTAAGCACGTACACCTGACCCTCAAACTTGGTGTGAGGGGTGATGGAGCCAGGCTTGACTAGGACCATTCCGCGCTCGATATCTTCTTTCTGGATACCACGAAGAAGCAGACC